>Ga0209190_1000505_pt1 | contig 28366 bp, 43 predicted proteins | sample M_140205_XF_Meta_FD_187315 | JGI IMG/M metagenome (GOLD analysis project Ga0209190, IMG submission 187315) | Freshwater microbial communities from Lake Montjoie, Canada to study carbon cycling - M_140205_XF_MetaG (SPAdes) (version 2) | ecosystem: Environmental > Aquatic > Freshwater > Lake...
AACGAGCAAATGTTATCAGAATTAGTAAAAATACACGCTTTTTACATTGAAACAAGAGATTTTCAAAGCGCAAGTCAAGTTACCTTAGCAATGGATGTAATTATTAACTATTATCAAACAGTAAAAGAAGATGAAAACAACTAAAAAAAACACGTTTATTCCAGTCAAATCGGATTTGGCTACAATGATGAGATATTGGAAAGGACAAAAGTCAGAAAACGATAAGGGCGGTAGCTTCAATTTAACGCTCTATTTAGACTATCTGAATGTCATTAACCAACAATGTAAATAAACGCCCTTAAAACGGCTAAAAAGTATAAAAGAATGGCACAGATTGAAGAGGAATTAAAACAGTTATTGAATTTAACACGAATAAATTATAAGGATGTTATAGATTCAAGCCCTTACAGATTGTCTGAATTTCAACAAAAAAATAGACATAACAATATAGTTGTTTGGAGGCAATTTGTAGTCGTATTTGCAAGGTTGCAAGGTTTAAAATTAACCCAAGCTGGAGCGGTTGTCGAACAGGACCACGCAATGGTTATTCGAGCAATTAAATTAATTTATAAGCGACTACCGAACAAGCAATATCCTGAATATTTAGAAATTTTAAACATTATAAAAAACAATATAAACGTAAATTTTAGCTCCAGCGAGGATACGAATATTAACGAAATGAATTGTTTAGTTTTATTAGATCACTTAATATCAAGAAAATATGCAAACATTAATTAAATCATTTAACCAGTACCGCATTCAAACGACAAGGTTTATCAATTTTGAGTGCGATGCTCAGGACCTTGAATTTGAGGGTTATGTAAAAAATGACGGAATCAGCAAAATGAAAGGAATAACAGTCTATAATTTTGACACTATTTCTTATTTGTCAACATCTGAAAAGGGATACATCCACGCTGTTGGATTAATTGGAAAACAACTTTATCAAATAATTTTAAAACAAAGCGAGTAATTAGATATTATTTGTATATTTGCAGTATGTTCCCTTCTGACATTATAGGAACTTAGGAAATTATTGCCCTTTTTAATGAAGTTGAAGTCAGAAGCAACCGATTTAATTAGGGCTTTTTGCATTTAATTAATTTATTTATTATGATTTACAAATTTGAAAACTATGTTATACCTTCCATTATGGAGGTTGAATTAACTGTAACAGATGAAATTGCAAATGACTTTAAAGTAGTTCTTTTTGCAATTCAAGAGCAAGGGTTTGAGGAATGGCATTCAATTGAATTATCAAAAGACGATGTTTTTAAATTGATAGGCGCTCTTCATTTACTACATAAAGAAATGAAATAATGAACGGATATAATTTAATTCGGGATTGGTATAATTTTAAATTTGAAAATCCCTCCAGAGTCAAAGCAAGTCATTCAGATTTCTATTGTTATTTAATTGACCGCTGGAATAGATTAGGACAAAAAAACGAATTCGGTTTGCCTACATCTGTAACAATGGAAGCATTAGGAATTGGATCATATAACAGTTATAAAAAAACGTTACAAGATTTAATTGATTTCGGCTTCATAAAATTAGTTACTGAAAGCAAAAATCAATATCAAAGCAAAGTTATTGCCCTATCAAAAAATGACAAAGCAAGTGATAAAGCACTAGACGAAGCACATAACAAAGCACCTGACAAAGCAACTGATACCATATATAAACAAATGAACAATGAAACAAATGAACAATATCGCTCATTCGCTCATTTGTCTATTTCAATAAATGAATTTCATAAATTAGAACTGGAATATTATAAAAAAGATATTGATTGTATTTTAGATGACATTCAGAATTACGCAAAAAATAAAACTTATAGAAGTTTATATTTGACGGCTAAAAAATGGTTGAGGGATATTCCTAAAAAAGGTCAGGAAGTGAAACCACACAAAACTGGTGATGACATTCTTTATGAAAATGTAATGCGTCAAATGGAAATTGCTAAAAATTATCAACCATGATTTTAAAGAACGGACACGCAACTCAGTATTTAAATGATTTTAAAGAGGGTAAAATTACGCAAGGTTTGGGAATTGGTTGCGTATTGGATGACTATATTCGATTTAAAACTAAACAACTAAATATTGTTTTGGGACATGACAACGTTGGAAAAACATATTTCATGGAGTGGTATTTTCTTTGCCTAGCAATAAATCAAGGTTTGAAAATTACTATTTGGGCTGGAGAGAATTCAAGCGGTCAAATAATGCGTGATTTAATTCAGATGTATACGGGGAAAAGATTTTCAGATTTAAGTTATTCGGAACTCCGATCCGCCGAAGTAACTTTAGAGTATTATTTTCAATTTGTAGACAACTCAAAAATGTACAAGCCAAAAGATATGCTGGATATTATAGATTCAACAGAATGTAATATTGGATTTATTGATCCATTTACAGGGTTGGATAGGGGAATGACACACTCAGATAATTACGAATTCTTAAATAATACTAGACAATTTTGCAATCAAACGGGAAAAACTATTTATATTTCGACACACCCTACAAGTGAAAGTGGGCGTACATCAATGATTTATCCTTTGGACCATGATTGGGCGGGACATTTAAAGCCACCATTAAAAGCACATGTTGAGGGTGGTAAACCGTTTTTAAATCGAAGTGATGATATGCTAGTTATTCACCGATTAGTAAAACACCCGACAATGAAATATCAAACAATGATTGACATTGAAAAAATTAAGGATAGGGATACTGGCGGTAAACAAACAGATTTAAATAACCCTTTAATGTTTGATTATAATTTTGGATTAGGATTTAAAATTGGGGGGGTTGATCCTTTGCAAAGACCGAATAAAAAACAAACTGAATTAAGAAATTTTAGCGAATCAATTAACGAACAAAATTTACCATTTTAAAACTATAAAAACATGGATTATTTACAGATATTAAACGCACAGGGCAGTATTTTAGCGAACATAGAATCAATGAAAGTTACGCTGGCAGAAATACGCACAAAAAAACCTGAATCAAACTACGTTCAGGGACTTGAAAAACACATCCGACAAATGAGTGAAAGTTATTTTACGTTCAAATTTGTACACCAGCAGTTCGAGTTAATGCAAAAAATGAACAATAATTATCATAGGGAAAACATGGAGTTAAGATTTGAGATTGAAAAATTAAAGGAAATAAACGTTAATTTAATGAATGGGATATGAAAAAATTAACTTATCCATTTACATTTGAAGATTGGAAAAAAGCAAATCCAAAAGCGTTAAAATGGTGCAAAAAGACAGCCAAAGAAATTAAAACGGATATTCAACTAAAACTATTTTAATGAAATGTAAAGCATGTAATACAACATTCATTCCGAAGTATTTTAATCAAAAAATGTGCTTGGACAATGACGAATGTTTAAGAGCGTTTGCAGATTACGCCAAAATTGCAAAAGAAAAAACCGAACGAAAGGAATGGACCGAAAGAAAATCAAAGTTAAAAAAACAACTTTTAACAGTTCAGGACTATTTGAAGATAGCCCAGCAAGTTTTTAACGCATACATTCGAAAACGGGATCAAGGCAAAAATTGTATGGCTTGTGGTAAAAAAATTAACGGGGTTGTTCACGCATCCCATTACTACAACGCAAATAATCATTGGAACGTACGATTTGACGAAAATAACGTTTTTAGTTGCTGTTATAGTTGTAATGTTGCAAATTCAGGAAACCTTATTGAGTATGGTATTAATCTAGAAAAAGAAATTGGATTGGATGAGTTTGTTATATTAAGAGAAAAAGCATATAAAACACGCAAATTTACACGAGATGAACTAAAAGAAATAATTGAAAAATATAAAAAAATAAGTAAATAATTTGTATATTTACATTGTGGAGTTACGGACACAGTAAGAACTTTTAAAAAATTGCTATTGATGAGTAGAGCCGTAACCTCGAAAGTCAATAGCATTTTTGTTTTATGGAAGAAATTTGGAAAAAGGTAAAAGGGTATGAAAATTTGTATGAAATTAGTAATATCGGAAGAATTAAAAGTTTAAGATTTAATAAAGAAAAAATATTAAAAACCAATTTATCTACAAGTGGATATGCTATGGTTTCTTTATGGAAAGATAAAAAACCTATATATCAATCAGTACATTCATTAATGGCTATTAATTTTTTAAATTATAAAATAACTACAAGGAAAATAGTTGTTGACCATATTGATAATAATAAATTAAATAATTGTATTGAAAATATACAAATAATATCAAATAGAGAAAATTCCTGTAAAGATAAAAAATCAAAAAGCGGACAATATAATATCTATTTAAATTCAGGCGCATATTTAGTTAGAATGCGGATAAATGGGACTAAACAAACATTTGGAACGTATAAGACCATTGAAGATGCTATAATTAAAAGAAATTTTATAATTAATTTATATAAATAGTTAGTTATATTAAAATAAAGTTTATATTTGTTGAACCAAAAATAAAAATCATGAAAAAAGAAACAGAATTAATCACATTCGAGGATGCAATTCCGAAACCTCAAAACATTTATTTCAAGCTGCATTTAGCTAAACAAGAAATCGGAACAGTTACTAAGGGGAGCAACAATCCATTTTTTAAATCAAAATACGCAGATTTAAACGCTATTTTAGAGGCAACCGAACCAATCCTATTAAAATACAATTTACTGTTGTTACAACCAGTCCTAGACGGCAAGGTTTGCACTCAGATAATTGATATTGAAAACGGGGATATGGTTACAAGTGAATTACTTTTGCCAATCATAACCGATCCACAAAAACAAATTGCTGGAATAACTTATTTTAGACGTGCGACATTACAATCAATTTTAAGTTTGAGGGCTGTTGACGATGACGGAAACGAAGTTGCAAAAACGGTTACAGCGCAAAAACCTGCGATTACTATTGACCGATTCGAGAATGCTTTAACAGCAATTCAGGATGGAAAGGCGAAAAAAGAGGATTTATTTAAATTTGAATTAACCGACCTTCAAAAGGCAGCATTACAATTGTTATGATAAAATATAAAGAAACAATAGATAGAGGATTTCAACGTAAGGATTTGGGTAACGATTCCGTTTGGTTTGATGAATTTGGTTATGAATGGTTTATAACTGAAAAAGTTTTATGTAAACTTAAAAAAGGAAGTATTACAGCAAATTGGTGTCCAGATACTAAGACAATTGAAGTCATGAGATTAATTGACGGAATTATTAAGTCTAGGCAATCATTTAAAACAATAGAAGATTTTGATTATTTAGATTCATTTTTAAATTCATTTTTAAATCCAATATTATGAGTAAAGTAATTTTATTTGACGCTGATAGTTTAATTTATCAGGCAATTTATAAAGTAGTAACGTTTGGAGAAATTCGAGCGTTACTACAAAAAGGCGAAAGTAGATATGCAATTGAACTTGAAATATTACAACGTGGATATGATAGGTTTGAAAAAATGTATTTTGACATTCATAACGAGATTGAGGAAACGGTACCAGTAAGCGAAACAAAATATTTCTTTACTGACTGTAAAAAGAATTTCCGCAAAGAGATTGATCCAAATTATAAAGCGAATAGAAAGCGCAATAAATGGGTTTCTAATCTTAGAAAATATTTGATTGATTATTTACCTAATTCATTTGCAAGTGATGAATTTGAAGCAGACGATTTGATATATTACAACTCTCAATTATATGAAGTTGAGGATTATATTATTTGTTCAATTGACAAGGATTTAAAGCAAATTGAGGGTTTACATTTTGATTACTACCAAATCAAGCTCAAAGACGAAAGCGGACAGTATATTATAGATGAATTCGGAAAAGAAGTAAAAAAGCGCAAAGGATTTATCCAAATATCCAAAGAACAAGCAGAAAATTTAGTATTTGAAATGATGTTGACTGGGGATGTAAGCGACAACATAAAAGGGATTTATGGAATAGGTAAGGTTAAAGCGACTAAGTTACTTTTAAATCGCTCTAAATGGGGAAAATTTAGAGTTCTATGTGAAGAGTATCGCAAGGAATCTGAGAATTGGAAAACACGCATAAAAATAAATGCACAATTATTAATGTTTAATTAAAATAAAGTAAAAATGAGTGAAGTTTTAAAGATTAAAGGAACGGTTTACAAGGTAAGCCAAGAGGAAATTAAGAGCGAAAAGTTCAAAAAACGTGATGTTATTTTGGAGGTAATCGAGGGAACTTATAAGCAACATTTAACAGTTCAATTCAGTAACGCAAAATGCGACCTTTTAAACAACGTTCAGCAAGGGGATATGATAAGTATTTCAATCAATTTAAAAGGTCGTTTATGGACTGGCAATGATGGAATAGAGAAAGGATTTAACACGCTGGAGGGGTGGCAAATTGAATCTGACAGTTTAGCAAGTACGCAAACAAATATTCCCATTCAAAGACAAATGGGAAATATTGAAGCTGCATTCCAAGAGGAGGCAATTCGAATGATGGCTGAAGAGGATGACGATATGCCATTTTGATAACATGGGAGTGTAAAAGCTCCCTTTAAAAAAACGAACAAATGACACTAAAAGAACTATCTAATATCAATCAAATTACACGCAAATTAATAACTGATTATATTGCAAAAAATAATATATCGGAAAACAAATTTGCAAAGGAATCAGGAATAAGTCAAAATCAACTTTGGATGTATCTTCATTCAGGAAATGCGAAAAAAGGAATCCATACAACAACATTGGAGAAAATAGGTAAATATTTAAATGACCAAAATAAATTGTAACTTTCGCAAAAAACGAGTGAATCAATGCGTAAGATATAGGAATGGAATACCAACCGAGGAATGGATCGCAACTATTGTTATTCAAACTCAAAAAGACGAAACAGTAATTGGTTATTCGATAGAGTTTAGTTACGATTTGCTCCCAGCTGTATGTGTTTATACGGATATTGATTTACATAGGTTAATAATAGCATTCAGGCGCAACGGAATAGGAATATTAAAGACAGTAACAATCGGACACCTCCATTACATCTATTTTTTACGAAATTCAACAGAAAATTAATACATTTGTAACATGAAAAACACGAATAAACAGAAAATGCGTAAAGTTCTAGGTCTTATTTTGATTCCTTTTTTTACCGCAATATTTGTATTTGACAGATTTTTATTAGTCTTTTTGATATGGTTAGAACAGCCAAAAGTAAAGAGCTGGTTTACGGGACAAAAGGAAATGACATCTTCATTTGTCAGGGTTATATCATTCACGTTGATTTATTCCGTTTATTCATTAATAAAATGGTTGTTTTGAGAGATTATTACGAAATAAGTGGGAGCGCCGAACGCAAAATGCCTGAGGAATATGACAATTGCATTCTAGGTTATGACCTGGTTACTAATTTACCGATTTATTCAGTACAGAAAATTGTTAAGTTGATCCAGAGAGAGGGAATAGATTACTTTGAGGCAATAGATTTATTCAATCAAACATACGGATGTGGAAATTTAGGAGTGAATGAGCCGATATATTGCATGGATTTAGACAATTAAAACACGAACAAATGAAATACAGTAAGCAGTTAAGTATATTCCAACGCAAACGAAAATGGGGAGCTTATATTTCAATTACCTCAGGGTTAAAATTGAACAGACAAAAAAACACGTTTGAAACATTCTGTAAAAATGCGTATAATGGGATTAAAGGAAAAACCTAAAGGACTAGGAGACACAGTAGAGAATATCCTTGAAGTAACGGGAATAGCCAAAGTCGTAAAAAGCGTTATTAAAACGTGTAATTGCACTAAAAGAAAGGATTATTTAAATAAGGTTGTTCCTTACAAAAACACGAAAAAATGATAACACAAAAAGTAAGCATTAAGGAAGTAATCCCGAATAAGTCAAACCCTAGAATTATTAAGGATGACAAATTCAAAAAATTAGTTCAATCAATCAAAGATTTTCCTAAAATGTTGGAAATACGTCCGATTGTAGTTGATGAGAATAATATCATTTTAGGCGGAAACATGCGTTTTAAAGCATGTATTGAAGCAGGGTTAAAGGAAGTATTCATAATCAAAGCAAACGACCTGACAGAGGAACAAAAACACGAATTCATTGTAAAAGACAACGTAGGTTTTGGAGAATGGGACTGGGATATTTTAGCGAATGAATGGGACACCGATAAATTACAAGATTGGGGTTTAGACTTGCCGTTAGATGTAAGCGTTCAGGAATTAGAAGCTGAAGAAGACAATTACGAAATACCAAACGAAATAACAACCGATATTGTTTTAGGAGATTTATTCGAAATAGGCGAACATCGTTTACTTTGTGGAGATAGTACAGATAGCGACCAAGTTGCAAATCTAATGAACGGACAAAAGGCTGATTTAATTTTTACAAGTCCACCCTATAACGGCAATACACAAACTCCACAAGGTAAATTATATTTAAATAACGATTTAGATAACAAAACTGAAGACGAATATTTAAATTTTTTAGACGAAATTAAAAATACATTTTATACTATATTAAAGTCAAAAGGTATTATTTGTTGGAATATAATGTATAATAATAATTCAAGACAATCATTTATTAAAAATATAAATAGGTTTATTGAGTCGGGTTTATTATTAACTGAGACAATAATTTGGAAAAAAAACGCAATACCTTTGGTAAAAGGATTATCAAGGGCTTTTGAATTTATATTTATATTTCAAAAAGACGAATTAGATTTTTCATATCAACAAAAAAATGCTTACAATGAAAATGTTTGGGAAATATCAAACGCTAAAACTCAAATAGAAACACACAAAGCGTGTTTTCCAGTTGAACTACCTTCTAATGGAATAAGATTATTTACTAAAGAAAAAATGCTTTTATTTGAACCATTTACTGGAAGCGGAACAACAATGGTAGCTTCACACCAACTTAAACGCAAATGTTACGGAATGGAATTAGACCCGAAATATTGCCAAGTAATAATTGACCGAATGAAAAAACTTGACACGAGTTTAGAAATTAAACGCAACGGAATTACAATGTAAATACAGAGTTATGGAAGGAAAAAACGGAGGTACATTAAAACCATTTGAACAAGGCGAAAGCGGAAACCCAAACGGAAGACCTAAAGGAGCAAAGAATAGAAGCACAATAGCACGCAAATGGTTAGAGGTAAATCAGTCGCTTAAAAATCCATTGACTGGAGAGAATGAAACAATGAGCCAAGAAGATTTGATGACCTTAGCATTGATAAAAAAGGCTAGGGATGGAGACACAAACGCATACAAAGCCCTAATGGATTCAGGTTATGGCGCACCCGTTCAACAAATAGAGCAAACAAACACCGAAATAGACCTATCCAGCTTAACAACGGATGAATTAAAGGACTTATTAAAGGAAGATGAATGAGAGGAAAGCACACGCAAAAGACTTGCTCAAAAGGGAATTATCAAGACGAGAGTTATGGCAGTTTTGCTGTTATTGTGATCCTATTTTCTTTAATAACAGACCTTTTCTCAAAGAAATAGCGGATGCATTCCAAGAGATTGAGCAAAAAACAATCAAAAGTTTATCCATTTCAATGCCACCTAGAGCGGGAAAATCTTATATCACGTCATTATTTTGTGCGTGGACCATTGGACGCAACCCTGACAAAAGCGTAATGAGGAACACTTGCACAGCAACACTATTCCTTAAATTCAGTTATGACGTTCGGGCCATAGTTAAATCGGACAAATACCGTAAAGTTTTCAACAATGTAACGTTGTCAGATGACAAATCTAATCTACAAGGATGGAATACCAACAGTAGTAAACAAGTGGGTTATTTTGGTGCTGGAGTTGGCGGTACAATTATAGGGTTTGGAGCGTCAAACGTTGCTATAACGGATGACCTTTACCGAGGTATTGAGGACGCATTATCCGACACTGTAAACGACAGGATAAACCAATGGAAAGAATCAACGCATGACAGTAGATTTGAGAGCGGTTGCGCTAGGATTGACATAGGTACTCGCTGGAGTTTAAATGATGTAATAGGGCGCAATATGGACTCAAAAATATACGACAAATCAATCATTGTAAGCGCAATGAATGAACAAGGGCTATCATTTTGCGAGGATGTCCTTACAACGGATGAATACATAGAAAAAAAGAAACGAACAGCACCTGAGATTTGGGAGGCTGAATATCAACAACAGCCAGTTGACATGAAAGGTAGGTTGTTCAATGAGTTGAATTTTGTATCAAAAGACGAGTTCGCAGAAATAAACAAAAATAATCCTATTGAGGGGTGCATAGGTTACGTTGACGTTTCGGATCAGGGGACAGATTACACGTCTGTTGCAATTTGTGCTGTAATTAAAAAACAGTTGTTTATAGTTGACTATCTTATGACTAGGGATAATACCGACATTACAATACCGCAGACCGCTGCATTATTAGACAAATGGAGGGTAACTTATTGTAGGGTTGAGAGCAATTCAATGGGTGCAATGTTTAGTAGGCAATTGCAAACACAGACAAAAACACGAATACTTCAAGTTCATAACACCCAAAATAAAATCACTAGAATAATAATGAGCTCAGCACACGTCATGAATTCAATGATATTTGTACGCAATGGGGACAATCAAAGCGAGTTATTTATACAAAATGTACTGAGTTTTAGCAAGGAGGGAAAGAATAAAAATGATGACGCTCCAGATTGTTTGGCTGGATTAAGTATTTTTGTACAATCAATGTTTAAAAATTTATCGTAACTTTGCTTAAATTCTAATCAAAACAGAATGGAAATTAATTTTTGGGATTCTTTTTTTGGCGTCAATTCAGGACAACAGAACAGATTTATAAATCAATTTAACCGCCTTCGACCGATACAAAATCAGGTTTGGGGAGTTAAAAACGCAATATGGATTGACACAAATAACGCATGGGAATGGTTTTTATCTATTCCTGAGTTTAGAGCTGTAATTGATAAGAGAGCGTCAATGATGAGTTCAAATATTCCAAAATTATATGATAAAGATAATGTTCAAATAACGGATCATTGGTTTTTAGACATGGTTAAGCGACCAAATCCCATTCAAAGTTGGTCCGATGTAGTTTATTCTTTGTCAGTTAATGACGCTTTATACTCAAATGCGTTCGGTTATTGCCCGTTGAGAGCATTCAACCAGCGTAATTTGTTTGTTCCGTTGCCTAGTAATAAAATCCAAATCATGACTAGTGGAAAAACACTCAAGCAAATGGATGTAAACGGGTTGATTGACGGGTATAGATTCGAATACGATGACAATAAAATCGAAACGTTACCTATTGAAGATGTTATCTATTTGACTACAACGGATGGAATGAGCATTGTTAAGCCGACCAGCCGAATAGATGCGCTCAAATATCCATTGAGTAATATCAAAGCGTCATATCACAAACGAAATGTATTGCTAGAGAATATTGGAGCAATAGGTATATTGTCCGCTCAGAACTCGGATATTGGAGGGGCAATTCCAATGACACCTGAAGAGAAAAGAGAGATCCAAAGAGATTGGTTTAATCGTTCAAAAGACGAAGTAATTATAACAGAAAGTCAGGTTAATTGGCAATCAATGAGTTACCCGACAAGGGACTTGATGTTATTCGAGGAGTTAACAGCCGACAAAATGGCTATCATTGACGCTTATGGAATGAACGCAAACTTGTTTTCAAGTGATAAAGGTAGTACATTCAGCAACGTTAAGGATTCTATTAGGATGGTTTACACAGATACAATTATTCCTGAAACACAACAAATGTACGATTCAATTTGCCACCAATTAGGAATGGATAAAGAGGGTATTCGTATAGAGGCTTGTTTTGACCATTTGCCAGTATTACAAGCGGATGAGTTAGCCGAATATCAAGCATTAACTGAGAAAGTAACAGCATATAATTTGCTATTGAATGACGGAGTTATAACAAAGGAACAATTTGCAGCCGAATTTGGGTATGAATTAGAGCCTATTGACAAGGCACAAGCTCAACAAAACGGACTTATTCAGGCACAAACAGAATTGAGAGGAACAGTCGGAGGTTTAAACGGTATAATTGCTCTTAATACAGCTGTTGCAACAGGTCAAATGACGAATGAAATAGCAGTCAATACCTTAGTTAATTACTACGGATATGACCGTATTGTCGCTGAATCAATGATAACCGCTACACCTGAGAATCCACAAACAACAACGTTTTAACTATGAAATCAACTACATACCAAACAAAAGGAGCAGCCGAAATAAAGGATATAAGCTCCGATAAAAGACAAGTGGCTGTCTACCTAGCAAAGTTTGACAATATCGACTCAGATAACGATATGATTAAAAAGGGTGCGTTCACAAAATCTATTCAGGAACGTGGTCCCGACAGCCCGTCCAACCGAAAAATAGCATTTTTACGCTGGCATGATTGGGAAAAGCCTATCGGTAAATTCCTGACGTTACAAGAAGATGACTTTGGATTGTTTGCAGTTAGTCAGTTAGGTACGTCAGTAGGTGGAAATGACGCGTGGAATGATTATAACGATGGAATAATTCGTGAACATTCAATCGGATTCCAATATATTCAAGACAAAATGCGCTGGATAGATGACGCAAACGCTCCAGCACAAGGTTATTGGATGATTTCAGAACTAAAATTATACGAGGGGAGTGCAGTAACATTCGGAGCAAATAGCGAAACGAATGTAATTGACGTCATGAAGTCGGAAGATAAGGTCGCAAAAGCGGTCAAAATCTCGAATGAAATAGATATATTAATCAAAGGACTTGCAAACGGTAAAGGATCAGATGAGCGTCTATTTGAAATGGAAATGAAATTAAAATATTTGAACAGTCAAATGTTAATACTCGCAAAAAGTGAGCCGTTTGTAAAAGAACATTCGCCTATTATCGAGCCAATAATAGCACAAGAATTGTTTAATTGGAGTGATGTAATAAGTAAATTTTAAACGAAAAAGTAAAAATTAAATTAAAAAACAATGGAAAATTTAACACCAGAACAAGTAGTTGAAAAAATCAACACAAAGTTCAATGAAACGTTGGCTACAATGCCGACAAAAGCAGACCTAGACGGTTTGAAAAATGACGTTGACGCCTTAAAAGGATTAGAAGCTAAAAGTCAAGAAATCGAAAAAGCAATAGCAAGATTCGAGGGCAAAATGGAGGCAATTTCTGAAAAAGGATTTAAGACAGAGCGCGCACCACGTTCACTTGGTGAGGCAATCTCTCAAGCTTATGTTGCTAATATCGATAAGATTAAGGAGACAGCTGAAAAAGGCGGAATGATGACATTAGAAACGAAAACTCTTTATGACACAACAATTGATGGTGATTACTCAGGTAACATCGCATTGTCTACACTAGAAGCTGGAGTTTCTACAATTGCTCGTCCAATTATCAAGATTAGAGACATTGTGAACATGGGTACAACAGCGTCTAAATTCGTAACTTATATATCTCAAAGCGTTCAAACAGCGTCAAGTTGGATTGATGAAGCTGGAGTTAAGATTTCAGGTCAACCGTCTTATGAAGAAATTTCTGAAGAGGTTAAGAAAATCGCTGGAACTGTTAAGATTTCTAAGGAAATGTTATCTGACCTTGCATTTGTTCAATCGGAAATCAATAGAGATTTAATGGCTTCTGTTGACCAAGCAATCGAAGACGCTTTATTGAATGGAGCAGTTGGTGGTATCAATGGAATTTTAACTAACTCAGTTACTTTCTCAGCTGGTACATTTGCTGGTACTGTTGTAACTCCAAACATATCGGATGTTATTAGAGTAGCAATTGCACAGATTCAAAATGCTAATTTCGAGCCTACGCACGTTGTGTTAAATCCTGAGGATGTTGCAGCAATGCAATTGACTAAGTCGTCAACTGGCGAGTACACTTACCCTATGTTCTTAATGGATGTAAATAAAGTGGCTAACTTATCAGTCGTTTCAACTACTAATATGACAGCTGGAACGTTCCTTGTTGGAGATTTCACAAAGTCAAATGTTAGAATGAGAGAGGCTATGAATGTTCAGGTTGGTTATGTAAATGACGATTTCCAACGTAACATGGTTACAATCCTTGCTGAGGCACGTTTAGTTCAATATGTTAAAGCAAACGATTATCCAGCATTTGTTGATGGAGTTGTGGCAACAGCTATTGCAGCGTTGGCGGTATAATAAAAATAACGGGGGTTGAGTTTTTAACCCCCCTTTTAAATTTGCACAATGGAAAAAAGAACTCGTAAAAAAAAGGATATTGACGTTACGTTGAACGTTAATAATGCTGAAGTAAAAGTTAAAAGAGATGTTAAAGGAACAGAAATCGACCTTGACACTCGGATAATTGACGTTCACATTGACAAAACGGTTGACGAAGTAAAGGTCCAAGTTGAAATTGATGACAAAGTAATTTATGAATTTGTTGGAAATGGAGAATCAAAGCATTTACCGAAGGGAACAATTTGGAAAATAACGGGTGAAATGTTAAAGCATTTTATCAAAAAAGGGTTTGGAAAATTAAAAAAGTAATACGATGTTTTTAACAGTTCAAGATTTTACGGGAAAATATCAATTAAGTACGGGAATGTATGATGTGGCTAAGCTACAAGATTACATTGATAAGTACGAAAAACGTTATTTAATTGAGTTATTTGGAGCGAAATTATATGATGAGTTTATAAGTGATTTGACACCATTATATGTGCCTAAATCACCAAACTTTCAAAAGATTTTCAATCCATTTTACGAAAATATAACGTTTAGACAATTGATAATTTCCGAGGGAATCATAGAAATGTTAAAGGGATTTGTTTATTTCGAGTATTCAAAAGACCTAATCAACCAAATGACTCCGTACGGAAATGTTCGTCCGATTAGTGAAAATTCGGAGCCTGTAAGCACTTTATACACAATGATTTATGCACGTTATAATGAGGCCGTAAAAACGTATAGAGCAATTCAATTGTATATTATAACGAATTTCAATGCGCCAACGGGACAAGTGATTTCGATTTCTTTAGTTAGTGGAGGTACAAATTACACCTCACAGATTAACAACGGAACGCAAACGTTGATTTATGGGGATGGAAATTTGACCTTAAATATTGTTGCGAACGCTTTTTTTGTTGTAACGTCAGGAACTGTTAATATTGCTGGAATCAATTACGCTGCTGGAATACTTACAACGGTTGTCGGGGGAGATTACAACGCTCAATTTGAGATTACATACGTTGGTAAAGGGGATTTCACTTTGTTTAACGGTCAAACCAAACAAACTTGTTATTGGGTATGATAAACGAGCTGTCAAATATTGTTCAAAACATTGTCTACGATATAGACAACATGATTCAGGGAGTTTATGACATAAACGATGAAAAGACGTATGCTTGTCAAACGAAATGGACCAGAGTAGGCAAAACGGTTGTCGCAAATGGCGAGGAATTCACAGTAACGGGACTTGAAGAGGATGAGTGGTTGACAGGAACGAGTACAAATCCGTTGGTATTATTAGACGGAGTCATTACTTTGCCTTTACCGTTCTTTATTCATGGAACAAAGAAAGCAACCAATCGAGAGTGGACTATTTTAAGCAACAATGTGAGTTCAAAAACACCAATTATATGGCTTTTAGGATCGTTGAATTACAAACAGTTTGGGCGTGAAAGCACTATTGACATTGAAAGTTCGTTGAGAATATTCTTTTTAGACGAAACGGATGTTACAAATTACTACACAGCGGACCATGTAACTCAAGTCGTTTATCCAATGGAGCAACTCGCAATGGAGTTTATCAATACAATAAATCAAAACAGAAATTTTAAAACTATTGAAGATTGGGAGATTATCGAATTTACGAGGTTCGGAGTTGAGCAAGAAAACGGAATGTTTCAGAACATTTTGGATGCAAATTTATCAGGGGTGGAGTTAAGAATAACGCTCACAAAATATAAAGAAAATTGTAAATGTTAATTAAAACAGAGAAAAAATGAGTATAGGATGTAATTGCGCGAGTGGATTAAGTAATACGGGAAGACCGAATTGCGTATCACTACAAAGCGTAACAAGTAAATTAATAATGGTTCCGTTGTTCGCAGCGGATGGAACGGCAAACTACATTGATTTGTCAGCTCCACTACCTACATGGTCAAGTTTAATCAATGAGGCAGACGCAACTAAGCGTTGGTTTCCATTGCCACAGTTTGAGAATGTAGAGTTACCGAAAGCTGACAGCCAATTCGAAGAGGCTAACTCAGGTCGTATGGTGTTCCTTAGACAAGGGAAACGTTCTTTTGCTGGAGAGCTTTGGGCGGAAGATTCAACTCCTACATTGTTAGGCAAATTACAAAACAACAGATGTGTTGATTTTGGAGTTTATATAGTTGATGTAAACGGTAATTTAGTTGGATCAAAGCATGACGGAGGTTTATATCCGATTTCAGTAGACAATCCAAGTTTTAACCCGACATTTACTTTTGCGACAGATTCGACAACGCAGAAAATAATGTTAGGATTTGACTTTGACAGATTATTTGATGAGTCTACAATGTACATGATAACACCAACAGAGGCTGGAGTTAATTTCAATGACCTTAATGGGTTGGTTGACGTAAACCTAATCAATGAAGTTATTGTATCAACAACTATCACTTTTGACGCAGTATTGGACTACGGAACAGCATTGAATCCAATTAAGTTCTCAGGAGCTGTTTCTGCTGATTTCTTATTGTACAACAATGACACAATTGCCTCAGTAACTGTTTCGGCTGTTGAGAATTTACCTTTAGCGGGTAATTATACGTTGACTTACATTGCTCAAACGGGTGATTCTTTGACGTTGTCAATTGCTAAGGCTGGATTTGATGGTGAGTTAAGTTATACTGGAGCGTAATGTTTGTTCAAGTTGGAAATATACAATTTGCGGTCATTCATTTGACTGACAAATCGTTGAAAGACGCACAGTTATTGTTTAAGCACGTTAACCCAATGGTGGTAAAGAAAGCGTTTGACTTAGCAAATAAAGGTCTTAAGAAGCGTTCCAAAGCGGAATAACATTAACGCAAAAATCTGAAAGGGAGTGATTAATTTCATTCCCTTTTTTGTTGTAACTTTGTAATCATGGGACTAATGGACACCGTTTTAGGGGATTTAATGGAGCGAACTATACATATTTCACAAAAAGAGATATGGTTTTATGTCTTTTATGACACTAAATTCAAGACCGAAGTTTTAGATTTTATTCGTATTGACCAGCTTTTTGAACAAGGAGTAAATGAAGATGACAAAATTATAGGTACTTATTCAATAGTTACAGAAACACAATACAATCCTAGTAAAGTAGCTGGAACACATTACACATTATTTGACACTGGAGATTTTTATCGTAGTTTTATGCTCGAGGTATTACCTGACGGTATAATTATAAACGCGGATGGATTAAAAGACGATGGAACGGACTTATTGGAAAAATTTACGAACAAGATTTTGGGACTTACTGACGAAAGCAAAATCAAACTTATTAAGAAAGTCAAGGACAAATATTACGAAACAACGTTGCGATTATTACGAGGGGATTGAGGAGTTACCGTTGTTTAATTGGATAAAATGTACGTCAAATGATTTAACGTACGTTAGAAAGGATAAAAAAGGCACAGAAAAAGAAGATATAAAAGCATGGGAGCGGATTTATGACAGTTATATATCGGAATATGGACTAAACGAAGTCTACAAAAAGTTATTAAATGCAATGAAGAAAAAAGCGTTATTGGAAGTTGATTATATTTTGACTAGAGAACGTTTTAAACTTACAGAAATTGAAATGCAGATAGCAAATTTAGACGCTATGATGATGAATGGGGGTAACGGAATGACTATTGAACAGTCTTTAATCCATTTAAGCAAGTGGATGGGTAGCTGGATAAATGCAAAGGATATAAGTACAAAGGAATATTTTAATTTAATGAGTGAATATGGCAAAGAAAATAAGCGCAAGTGATATATTTAGCGAAGAGGATATATTCTTAGGGATAAGAAATTCAGCCGAAAAAACAATATTAACGTTTCAGGAAATTGACGCAGAAGTTAAGAAATTGGGCGCAAATCTAAAAAAGGATTTGGCGGGTGCTGACTTTGGAAATACAAAGGGAATAAATGCGTTCGTTTCAGCAACTCAAAAGGCAAATGACGCTAAAAATAAGTCTATTCAAATTGACAAAGTATTGGTACAGGCAACCAAAGATGTTGCAGCTGCGGATAAAGCGTTAATTGATATTGAAATAAAGAAACAAAAACTCGTTCAGGAAGAAATTAGAACGGCACAACAAAAGGCAAAAATAGAACAAGCCAACGCAAACGCTGCAAAAAAAACAGCCGAAGCGTCAAAAGTTCAAATGGATACTTATAAACAACTTGCTGCGTCAACTAGAGATTTAAAAAATCAAAGTAAAGAATTAGGAGCGCAATTATTAGCGTCTGAGAAAGCTGGTAAAAGTGGAACGGCTGCATACGCACAATTGGAGCAACAATTTAAAGAAGTAACTATTGCGGCACAAGCTGGAGATGCTGAGTTAAAGCAAATCGACAAAACAGTAGGGGACAATTTCCGAAATGTAGGAAATTATGAAGGTGCAACAAAAGGATTGAAACAACAATTGCGTGAAATGACTGTTGCTCTTCAAAACATGGAGTCAACCGATCCGAGATTCAAGCAAATGACAATTGACGCGGGGGAGCTTAAGGACAAAATAATGGATACAAATGCCGTTATTAAGTCAACCGCTGGTTCCGCTGTTGAGAATTTAGGAACAGGAATTGCAAAAGCTGGAAAAGTTGGAATAGACGCATTCGCTGGAATGACTGGAGCAATGGGATTGTTTGGAATTGAATCGGAGGGAGCAATGCAAGCCATGTTAAAACTCCAGCAATTGGCCGCAATGAGTGAAGCCCTTACAAGTTTGGGTGCATTAGGGGATACAGTAACGGAGGTTAAAGCGTCATTTATTGCAGCTGCGTCAAAATTAGGATTGTTTACGAGTGCAAAAGTAGCGGACACTGCTATTACAACAACTCAAACGGTAGTAACTGAGGGAGCAACTGTTGCTACAAATGGACTAGGTAAGGCAATGAAAGCGTTGCCTATTATCGCAATTATCGCGGGTATTGCAGCTCTTGTCGCTATTGTTTACGATTATGCAAGCGCACAAGCGGAAGCTAGACGTCAGGCTGATATGTTAAAGGCTGCTAACGAACAAGCTGACGCAAATATTTCCAAACTTACACAAGGAGTAAAAGACAGATATGATGAGCAACTGAGATTGCTTGACCTTGAATTAAGAAAAAGAAAAGCAAATGGAGAAAGTGAAAAAAAATTAGCATTAGAAAAGGCTGCTAGAGAATTAAAAATATCTGAGGACGCTAAAAAATATTTTGTAACATCCTCAGAAAATAGAAAAAAGGAATATTCGCAAAAAGTACAAGATTTTGAAACATTGACAAAATTGGATGCGAGAATGAATAAAGCGGGTGCACTTCAAACAACAAAGTTAGAAGAAGAAGCAATGAAAAGGGCGGGAATACAAAACGTTTTAGTTTTTAGGCAAAAAAGCACAAATGTTTTAAATAAAATGGCAAAAGATGCAACTAGATTGACTTCAGAAATTATAAATCTAAGTGAAAGCCAAAAAGAATTTAATAAAATAATTGATGAAAATGAAATTAAAAAATTAGAAGCTGATACAAAAGATTATACGGTTGTTGTAGAAAAACATACCGCTTCAATTACTGATTTAAAAGATACTGAAAAATTAGAAAAAGATGCATTAGATGCAGAAAATGAGGCTCGTCAAAAAGCAATAGATTTGCTTAGGGAACACAATGCTTTAATTGATGAGATACAAGCTTACAATGCGTCTAAAGTAATTGATTATAACGTTGAAAATCAAATCAAGAATATTCAAGAAACGGGGCAATATTCAATGGATGTTATACAAATGTTGATTGATTCGGAATACGAACTACAAAAAGCAATTTTAGAGCGTCAAAGAATTGAATCCATAGACAAAGCAGAAACCCCACAGCAAGTTATTGATGCTGAAACTAAATATCAATTTGAACTCGGTAAATTAAAAACACAAACAGCAGAAAAAACAACTGAAATAAACAAAAAACTTGAAACGGAACAAGAAACATTTGATAAAAATAGAGCTGACGCTGACAAAGTTGTTACAGACAAAGAAAAAGAGGAACTACAAAAACGTTTAAAAACACAAGAGGATTTTATCAAAATGACAACAGATTTCTTTATTAAAAACTCGGAAAAGAAAATTGCTCAAATGGATAAAGAGATAGCAAAGGCTGAAAGTCAATATACACTATTGCAAACATTAGCAGCCAACGGAAATATAAATGCTCAAGAATCCTTAGCAGAACAGCAACGAATAATTAACGAGGCAAATGCCAGAAAAGAAAAAGAATTGAAACGTCAACAACGAATCAAATTAGCTGAAAGCGTTTATTCAACTTACAATTCAAAGGTTGCTGGAGGTAGTGAACACCCATTAATGGATACGATTAAGGACACAATGCTTTTACAACAGTTTATAGCGAGTTTACCAACGTTTTTTGATGGAACAGAAAACACAGGTAAAAACGGTAACGGAATAGACGGTAAAGGCGGATTTCATGCTGTATTACACCCGAATGAAAGGGTTATACCTAAGAGTTTAAACGAACAAATCGGAGGGTTATCAAATGAAGCATTGGCAAAAATGGCTAGTGAATATCAAAATGGTAAAATAATACGCTCAAATAGTCAGGTTGGGAGTGCATTCGACACAGCAATATTGGTTGGTAAATTGGATGAGTTGACAAGCGCAATAAAACAAAAGCCTGAAACGAATATTGGAATAGGTGAAATTACTCAATCTGTTATGGAAATCGTTAAAAGCACAAAGCAAGGAAATACCACTACTTACAACCGTTATAAAGTTAGAAGATGAGACATTTTTTAAACGAGATTGAAATAACGCCACGAAATAGGGAAGTCATTGGAGTAGTTTCAGATTTCACAGATAACCCTGAAGTATTAAAGGTAAACGTTGACACTATAATACTACCTAGAGAGGCTTATGATATTGTCAAAAATCACATAAACACAATAGGTTTATTCGAGGGAATTCCATATCGAGTGCAAATGGCAAACGGGATTAGTTTAGATTATTACGTTGACCTGACAAGTGCGCCCGTATTTCGTTCCTATGAATGTGAATTAAAAATAAAAAGAAGACGTGCAAACGACAATTTTTTTGACAATGCAAACGGTACATCCTTTGAATTACTACTAGCAAAGGGAGTTGTTTTTCCAACGTTCAAGGTTCCTTATCTAATCATAAAGGATAACCAAGCGGAATTGGCAATTATGTTGTCTATTGCGCTTTATAACATGGTTCAAGCAAGTATTTCAGCTATACAAAACCTTTCGGCAACAATATCGGAGGGAGTTGGAGCATTCACTCCAAGTGTTGGGGCAACGGGACCAGTTGTAAATGTAGGTCCAATTATAGCGTATTTTTTAAATATAACAATTCAAATTATCTATGTTGCGAGTCTTTTGATTGCGATTACTGAAATGGCTGTGAGATTATTTAGTCTTATTTTCCCAAAAGTGCGTAATTTATTAGGATGTAAAGTGAAAGATTTGATTGAACAAGGCTGTAATTATTTAGGTTTTAGCTTAGATTCCACGCTTTTAACAACAGAAAATTGGACCATTTTACCCGTTCCATTGGTTAGAGGTCGAAAGGGTATTTTTAAATTTATTCCTGACGATTTAATTTCGCCATTTAACAAAGGTGTTCCGAGTTCAAGCGACACCGTTACAACGTTGGGGAGCTTAATTAAAGCGGTTGAGGATACTTTTAACGCAAGAACAAAGGTAGTAAATGGAGTTGTTCAGATTGAAAGGCGAGATTACTGGAATGATGTAGCAATTAATAATATTATTCCTGCAATGGTTATTCAGGCGGACCGCCAAGACGAATTCAGTTATAACCCCGAGGATGTTTGGAAAAGATACTACATTCATTATAATTTAGATCAAATGGATTTGAACACAATGGATGAATTATACGACATTCATGATGCTGAATATTCAACCGAACCAATAAACGTTTTAAATGCCGATTTAGTAACAATTAAAGGACTTAATGATGTTGCGCCTCCCTTTGCCTTAGGACAAAGAAAAGACGGACTTAATTGGCTTGAATTATTGGCTAAAGGATTGTTTGAGGTTATTGACGCAATTACGGGATTATTCGGAGGTGGGACAAATCTTGTTGCTAAAATTGAGGGTAGAGTTGGGGTTTTAGTTATTAGTCAAAATTTCTTTGCGGTTACAAAATTGCTTTATACAATTAAAGGAAAACAACCAGCAAATTTCAAAGATATTGTAAGCGCAAAAGGACTTTGGAATAATTATCACTACATAAATCAAATCGCATTAAACAGCTGGAAAATTAAAAGTGATGTTCGTTTGAGAATAATGGAGGAAGATTTTGTAACTTTGTTAAATAATAATTGGATTGAGGTTGACGGGGTTAATTGTGAGATTCTGAGATTAGAGTGGATTGATGAGAAAAGTTTAGCGACTTTAACTTATCGAATTCCTGACAATTTCGCAAATGGTAAGGTATCAACGCTAATAATAAACGAATAATGACTGAAAATATTACAGAAATTACAAAAACTTTGGAACAATCATTCAATAAATTGTTGAATATGAACAAAGAATTGTTGAAAAGTTTAAATGATGAGCAATTAAAACAAGTTTTACCAATTCAAACAGATATAAATAATATATTGAGAGCTGTAAAAGGAGGGGATATTTTAGCAATAAACGAAATTCAAAAGAAATATGCCAGTTCAGATATTTAATAAAACTTATACGGATATTTTTAGCAATTCGTTGGGTTATTATAAGACGAATGTAGGTGATCCTATTATCTTGGAATTAACGTTACACGCGTCAATCAGGATGAGCTCACAAACAAATCCTTTATTCCTAGACTTATCAACAACGCCCTATTATATTACGTCATCTTCACAAAGTTGGATTGATGAGGGGTTTCGAGTTGGGGACACCGTAACAATTGATTCATATGATGCTTTGATGAGCACACCAACAACAACTTTTACAGCAACTGTTGTTTATGTTGATGACACTACATTGGGAGTAAACACTATTTTAAGCTGGTATGATATTGCTTTAAATCAATACGTTGTTATTACGGTAACAAATAGAGCCAGAGCAACACTAGAAATTCTTTTAAATCATTGTTTAAATTCAACCGCTGGATTGCCTTTTTCATTAATTGATGGCGAAAGTACACGCGCGAGATTTGAAGACACAGACGGAATGATTGTCGGGGATGTTATTTCGGGGATTATTCTAGTTAATCAGTCGGGACAATTTTTACAAGGATGTAAAATTAAAAGACTAACCGATTACGCAACGGGGATTTTTGCCTATATTTTAAGCGTTCAATATATCAACTCAGGCATTTACGACAGTTCAAGTTTTGCAACGTCAAATTGTTTAAAAACTTATTTAAAATTGGAGTGGGCGAGTTTAGACGGGGAGCCATTTGCAAAGACAGTAAGTGTTTTAAATGAGTCAGGAGATACGGGTTATTTTGACCAGCCTTTTAATACTGGAGTTGTTGACGCCACATTGGTTCAGGGAGTTAATGAAATTGATTATTCCGTTGCTACAACATTTGACGTAATAATAGATTCGGCAAGTGTTGACTATGCGATTGGTTCGGCTTATCAATCAATTGACACAGCATATTATAAAAATCGGACTTATTCTCAGTCTAATTTATCAATGATAATTGAGTCAACTATTCCGACAATTAGCGTTGGTTATCTATCTTATATCAATGAGTTTTTAGCTCAATATGAACTGACGTTAAATTCTATTACAACCGTTGGGACGTTGAACACTTTAAATATTACGTTTACGCCTAGTATTTTGTTTACAGCTTTCATGGATGGTCTTGAAGAGGGAGATAGGCTATTTAAATTGTGGGTAAAATTCGGAAATCTTAACTTATTAGTTTTTGACAATCAATTAACGAAATCACCGCCCGTTGGTGGTCCATTAATTCCAGTTCAAAATATATTTATTGACCATTCAGATAATACTACTGATTCACTTATTTCATCTTTAACTTATGAGGCAAACTCCGAAGATGATTTGGCTTTTTGCGGTAAATTTTTACTCGAAAATGGTGCTAGTTATGATTCAATAACGTACAAAATTGAAGCCTTTAATACGTCTACTTTAGAAAGTTTTGATTTGAACAACGTATTTTTTAATATTTCAACCGTTCCGCAAGTTGGAGGGATTTATATTCTTAATCAAACGCAAACAGTACAAAACACGTTACCGACAACTAGCGAAAAAAGGGTTGCGAGTTTGATTTTAGATCCGTCAATTGACACTTTCACAGAGTATGGAATAAAGGTTTATTTCCCATTCTTATTGCGCTGGGAATATTGGTTACAGCAATTGAATGCTGACGCTGATTTTTACCCAAATAATCAAACAAAAAACTGGTTTGAATATAACAATTTAGGGGACTGGCAATTGCGATTGAATATTGAGCTAGTAAAAGACGGACTTGCCTATATTTTTACCGATGTTGTAGCTGACAAGGGATACGATTCAAGCGTTGATATTGACCAAACGATTGAATTGTATATTGATAGCTCAAACACGAATGTTGGAATAGTAACCGAGGGGCAATTAATGCGCGTAATCGGAACGCATACGCTAGTAAATGGTTTTGATTGGGATAACGCAACGGTATGGGGACAAATTACTGTTGAGCCAACAGAAAGCAATCCGAGATTTATTTCAAGTACTGTAATTGATTACGACAATAACCCGTCAAATCCATTAATTCCATTAGTTGGTGAGGTTGGCTGTAAGTTAACTTTTCCGACAACGACACAAGCTAAATTGGAATGTTATTTTAATCCTGATTTAATTAACTTAACAAACGGAGTGAAATTTACAACGAAGATAAAAGGTTGTCAAATTGACTAACCAGTATTCAAAGTTATGACAACGGATTTACAAAAAGAAACAACTAATTTATTTGATAATGTGTAATTGTATAAAAATAACATATCTTATTCCTGAAGGAATTGAAACGACAATTGAAATAAACGTTTCAGGAACATTTGGCGGTGCTAATTATTACTATTGGACTGACGGAGTGAACGACTTTTATTTATTTTGGAACACTAATCAATGGGAGGTATCTTTAACTTTGGGAGGTTTTTCGATTTGTTTTATAAAAGATGGGTTTATTGATTGTCCCGATTTTGCTAGTATTCCAGCATGGCAAACAGAATTTTTCAGTGTGTTTACAACGGCTGCGTGTGATCCTGATAATTGCGGACTTGAAGACCGTATTTACAGAAATTACGACTCAATAAAATTACCTCAATCATTTGTTGAACAAGACAGAGGGTTAATTGAATGCTGTTGCGTTGCGTTGGTTTTGGGTAGTCATGGCGAAACTTGGGAAAATGACGTAACGTCTTTTTGGATGAAATTATCCGACAATTTAGATTCAGTAAGTTTTGACATTTTAGACTGTTTAGGCAATATAATTGATTCTTTTACGACAACAGCTTTTCCAAATGAGCCTAATGCGTATTACGCAACGTGTGATTGGGGATATATTTTAGGCGCTTATGGACAAGGCGAATATACACTAGCAATTACTTACAGTATTTCGGGAGTTTCAGGACAACTTTTATGGGGTGATTACAAACTATTACCGTACACTATACAAAACGCGCTTAAAACAGCTAGAGTAAGAGCTATTTTTAACGGTAAACAAACGATTGACGGGATAGATTTCACAAATAGTAATGTAGAAAGTACTCACAGATTTTACGGTTACATTGGAAATCGTCAACCTAACATGGAAATTGATAATATCATTTATGATAATAGGGAAATGAAACGGGTTATTAGGGAAAATCTAAACGATTACGAAATAATTACAGATCCAGAGGATGAGTGTATTTTGCGCCCTTTATTGGAGCTGTTTTTAATCTCTGAAAACGAATTATTTATTTCCGATTATAACGCTCACAATCATTCATACAGATATTTAGATTTGCCCGTTATTGTTTCCGAAAGTCCAGCTGTTGAGTACAAAGATTTTAGCCGTAAAGCTGTATTAAAATGCAAGGTTGCGGATAAATTTAAAAACTCAAGAACTTTTTACTAACTTTGTAAACTAAACTAAGCAAAAATGTACAAATTTACAGTTTCAGGCAATTATTTATTAGTAAATTATACCGACAGAAATACAATTAATTATCAATTTCCAATGATTAAAACAGTTTATTCCTTTAATGGATTATTGTTTAAAATTAGTGAGGGAGAAATAATGGCGGAAAATTTAATTATAAATGTTCAAGATATTCAGCGTGGAAAAGTAATTGATTCAAATGACGCTCCATTTACTTTAATAACATTTGAGGAATTTTTGCAACAAAAAACAGCAATCTATAAGTAATGGAATATTTAAACTTTATTTTATTTTCACTAATTGGAATAATTGCTTACTTTGTCAGGGACATTTTATCTCAATTTAAGGAACACAGAAAGTCAAGCGACCAACAACATTTGCATTTTAGCGAAGAGGTCGGAAAATTAAAGGGTAAAATTGAAATGGTACAGCAACAATCGACAAACGACATTACTAGAATAGAACAGTTAACGCAATTAAAATTGGAGCAAATTTCAAAGGATGTTTCAGATTTGACAAAAGCCGTACATCAACTAATAACACAAAGAGGATGAAATTAATTGAAAGAATCAAGAAAAGAACACCACGCAAGGACCGAATAAAGGGACAAATAGCAACTACAATAGGAGCAATATGTGGAGCAATTTTAGCAACTGGATTGATTGTTAACCCTGTTGGAATTGTTTGTTTAACTGTTGGGACAATAGTGTTTGGAGGCAAAGCATTATATCACTCGCAAAAAGTAGTAAAATGAACAATGAAACACAGCTAATTTTAGGGACAATTTGCCTAATTATAGCGGTTATTGGTTATTATTTAGGTATAAAATATATCAAATGGTAAAGAATTACACAGATAGTCAGTTATTAAACAAGGTCAAATCGTTACCGAGTTTTAATGGTTTTCCGCAAGACTATTGGATATTGGGAGTTCAATCGGATGAGGACGCATTCAATGTTTTTGACGATAAATTTTATTTATTTCAAGGCGAAAAGTTCATTTTAGTAACTTCAGGCACAACCAATGCTGGAAAAAATGGACTTGAAAAATACGATTCCTATAACAAGGATGGGGTTGCTGTTATTAAGACGAATGAGTTTTATTATAACGTGTGGAAATACGGATTGCATAAAGGAAAAATGAGAGCTTTAAAGCAAGTTAGGAATTTCCTTATTTCTAGGGATGGGGATAAGGACCATTCTATTGAAGAGGGGTTATCCATTCCTATGATTGCTGGGATCAATTTTCACGCAAACAATTACAACCTAGACAACAAAGAAATCAAAGAAATAATCGGAGGCTGGAGTTTAGGCTGTCAGGTTATCAATAACACCCCGAATTATCTAAAAATAATAAATTTTGTTGAACCTCAAAAGGTCGTTTCTTACTGTTTATTAAAGGAATTCTAAAATAAATCAAAATATTTTCTATCTTAAAGCCCTTATAAACAAAGGGTTTTATTTTTTATTCACATTTTTTTGTACTTTTTTTGTTAATAATTGTGTTATATTAAAAAAAAGTTTATATATTTGCATATATCAATTAACGAAAAACAAATTTAAAACTAAAAATTATGAAAAATTTAAATCCATTTACCATTTTTCACGCTATTAGATATGTGAAATCTACAAACAGCATTAATTTGTCAAAATCTTTTTGTGCTAATTCAGAAGAACTTTTAGCAAAAAAATTAGAAAAAGCGAAAGGAAAATACATTATTATTACGGATAAACAATTTGGTCTTATTCAAAATAACTTTGGAACAACAGAATTAATTCCAAACACAAAATTACCAATTCATTTAGTTGTAAACACGTCTTTTGGAACAGCAATGATTCCAATGACTACTAAACAATTTGACAACAAGGGGTAAACATAAACAAATTTAAAACTTAAAATTATGTATTTAAAATATGACATTCAAGAATTTAAAGCCTTTTGCGTAAATCATAAAGCTGAATTAAAACAAGTTGATTTTCTTAGAATCATAACTTATAAGGGGACAACGTTTCATCAAACGT
>Ga0209190_1000506_pt1 | contig 28358 bp, 21 predicted proteins | sample M_140205_XF_Meta_FD_187315 | JGI IMG/M metagenome (GOLD analysis project Ga0209190, IMG submission 187315) | Freshwater microbial communities from Lake Montjoie, Canada to study carbon cycling - M_140205_XF_MetaG (SPAdes) (version 2) | ecosystem: Environmental > Aquatic > Freshwater > Lake...
TTATCTAGTTGATTACGGACTTTCAGATTATCGATCCCTTGGTAGGCTGCGCGACCCAGTCTTTGCACAAAGCTTTTTTGAGCGTTTTCCAGGGTTGCGTTGAGTGATTCCAAACTGCCTAAGTCCACACCCATTGTCGTTTTCACCCGCTCACCAAGTTCCGTCCAATGATCTCGGCAGAATTCGACGACTTTAAGACCGTCAGTTTCCGCAACAGACTCAACAGCACCTTTCAATCGATCGACGAAGACGGCTTCGATCGCTGACCCGGTTCTATCTCCCAAGAATAGATAAATGTATGAGCGAAAAGCACCGATTCTGCGGCTTAAACGCTTGGATACCCAAATCGCTTCATTCTCGAAAACCTCTGCAACAGTCATCAAATGGCGAGGTAAGCGCATCACGAATTTTTCGCGAATGCCATCAATTTGCCGCTCGATCGTATCCAGAAACCGACTATGATCATGGTGCTTTTGCGTTTGCTTCTCTAAGCAATCTTCGATCGTTCGCAAGGCATCCGCGGTTTTGCCATACCATTCTTCCAGCAGTGCTTTGCGGCCGAGTGAATTACAAATCTGATCTGAGATGAATTTTTCTAACTCTAAGTAACCACTTTCTCGCAAGTGCTCTAACGAACAAGGAGTTGCACTCTTCGCTTTAAAAGAATTTTTTCCAGAGACCGCAAAAATCTTTGGCACGTGGCCGATCCGCTTAATAGCCAAATCCGCCATGTGACCGAAAATCACTTTAATGTCGATCGCCTCGCGCAGGTCTGACTGTTGAATGATGAAGATTACGCGCTTTAGTAAATCCGGAGAAAGTTCAGAAATGAGATTCCATGTGGGGGCACACCATGGATTCGTCACGGGGAACACAAAACACAAAACATCAGCAACCGGCAAAAAACGAGCAATAGCCTCTCGATGAGCTGGCTGCATCGCGTTGGTGCCTGGCGTATCAATCACGTTGAAATCTCTCAGAAATAACAGTGGCCGACGAATCTCATCAAGCAGCGGTGATAATTCAATCTCGCAAGCAAGATTGCCAAATCGATACCAGCAAACACGATTGGTTTCCGGCAGAGCACTCACTCTACAAAGATCGTTTCCGCAGAGGCCGTTGATCATTGTTGACTTGCCCGCGTTAACCTCGCCCAGCACGACAAAGTAAAATGGTGCACCGAGACTAAACTTAATTTCGTCTAACTTCAGTTGTCCACAGATATCCGTATCCGTGTCGGCGGCTAGCGCGAGTACTTGGTGGATCAAGCTAACAAGCCGATCACGCGTAGCAAAGTAACGCTCGCCGAACATTGAGTAACTCACAAAACAATTGGGAGTGAAGCTTAATAGCTGGATGCAGACGCTCCCATTTGAGCGCTCGACGCATCGGTCTTCATCGCTAACAACTGAGAAACGGTGACAAATTTAAACCCTCGGCGCAGCAGGCCGTCGAGGGTGGCTGGCATGGCATCTACCGTCTGTCCGTGAAGGTCGTGAGAGAGAATAATGCCACCAGAGGAAGCCGCAGCTAGGATACGAGAAGTGACTACGCTGGCTCCTGGTCGTTTCCAATCGAGTGGGTCGACGGACCAAAGAATCACTGGATAACCGAATTCTCTATGAACCAATTCACGCTGACGCTGCAGCAATCCTCCGTAGGGTGGTCGCATGGTTCTTGGTCTCACCCCAGCCGCTCGACCGATTGCATTTTGGCAACGACTCATCTCTTGGCGGAGTTCATCATCACTGAGCTTACTGAGCAGTCGGTGGGTGTGCGAGTGGTTGCCGATTTCGTGCCCTTCTGCTACGGTGCGCCTGACAACTTGAGGATAGATGTCCACACTGCGACCGATCACGTAGAAAGTCGCCTTGATATTACGAGCTCGCAGCATATCTAACAGGCGCGGTGTATTTTGCGGATGCGGACCATCATCAAATGTCATCGCTATGTAATTCCCAGAAACTAACACACGGGAAAAAGCAATTCCTGCATCATTAGAAAAATTTGAGCTAAGCGAGTTATCAGGATTTCGCGGCACTGGGCCTCGGATTGCAGGAGTGCGGTAAGCAGAATTTGCAGACGTTCTGGTCGCAGCGGTCCCGTTCTGAGTCCTTAATGGATCAGTTGCAGCACAACCAGAGAGAGTGGCTGCAAGCAGCATGAATCCGCGACGCGAAAGCGGCGATTGGCTAACTGATTCGGGCAAATCATCTCGAAGCGAGGTGCTAAGAACCTTGTAAGCCAACGAGTGAAGAGGATTTTCCATAGAAATTGTGAACAGCAAATTGTTTAGGACAAGTTACGTACCTCCGAAATGATGTCACGCCTCGTTTTTTGAGAAAAACGTCCCTTGGTTCAGAGCGTATAAGGCGCGACCTTGTGCAGTTGTAAACTTATACGACTCACTCAGGGCTTCACTTAAAAAGTTTTTAGCCATTTCGACGGCTCGAGAAAGAGGTGCTCCAACCGCGAGCGCCGCGGTAATGGCTGCGGAAAGCGTGCACCCCGTTCCGTGAGTGCTCGCCACCGTAATTCTCGCTGCGCGAAATGACCGAGCTACCCCGCCGTCGACTAATAAATCCACACACTCCGCTCCATCCAAGTGCCCTCCTTTTAATAAGACTGCGGCACCAAACAACGTCTCGAGCTCTCGGGCCGCCAGCTCCATCTCAGATTCGTGCGCGATCATTTTGCCTAACAATACATTCGCCTCGGGTAGATTCGGAGTGATGACACGCGCCAAGGGTAGCAACAACTCGCGGTAGGCGTCCACCGCATCCGTCTCCAACAAAGGAGCCCCAGTGGATGCGATCATCACTGGATCTACCACAAGTGGAATGTGAGGAAAATCCCGCAGAATTTCCGCCACCGCGGCCACGTGCGACGCAGAAAAAAGCATCCCTGTTTTGATCGCTGCGACTGGAAAACTATCTAAAAGCAGCGAGATTTGATCTCGCACGATTTCTACCGGCACTGGATGCACCGCGCGCACCACCTGCTGCGTTTCAGACACCACGCAAGTGACCGCAGTTAATCCGTGAACACGAAAGTACTGAAATATTTTTAAATCGGCCTGGATTCCCGCCCCTGCAGAACAATCGGAGCCGGCGATCGTTAATGCCACAGGAATCAAATTACTCATAACGTTTGATAGCGCTTGCAGCGCAACGGGCAACCCTTGTTTCTTGGTATCAATTTTCTCGTGCCTAATGCCTAGCGTAGCCGCAAGCAATTTAAGAAATTCCCTTGCGATCATAGCGTGGCGGCGACAACCATTGCCAGCGTGACTCCTGAACTTCAAAATCTATTTTCGTTTCTCCGCTTCCCTAGCGTCTCCACCGACACTCGAAACGCGCCTGACGTCCTGGCTTGCGCTGAATGGCTGGTCGCCAAACTTACAGAGATGGGTCTCGCCACCGAGCTACACGAGACACCTAAACACCCGGTCGTCATCGCTCGCAACGAGCACGTGGCCGACCGTCGCACGGTGATGATTTACGGGCATTACGACGTCCAACCTATCGATCCACTAGAACTCTGGACGAGCGATCCCTTCGAGCCGATCATTCGTGATGGGAAAATTTGGGCTCGCGGCGCTACAGACAATAAAGGGCAGATGATGGCCCACGTCCTCGGCGTTGAAAAAACCCTGAAAGAGCATGGTGAATTACCAGTGAATTTGATCTTCCTATTTGAAGGCGAAGAGGAAATCGGTAGCCCAAACCTAGCAGCATTTTTACTGGAGCACCGCGAGGCACTCAAGTGCGACGTTATTGCGATTTCAGACACGGGGATGGTCGCGCCCGGTGTGCCGACACTCGGATATGGACTGCGCGGAATCGCCTGTTGCGAAGTTATTTTACGGGGGCCGAAAACAGATTTACACTCAGGTCTCTTTGGTGGAGTCGTGGCAAACCCCGCTTCTGCGATCGCGCAACTGGTGGCCAGCCTACATCTTCCTAACGGTGAAGTCACCGTTCTTGGATTTTATGACGATGTTATTCAGTTACAAGAATGGGAAAGAAAAATGTGGTCTAAAGTCCCAGGTGTGAGCGATGCCGATTACCTCGCAGTCACTGGGTCACCCGCTCTGTTTGGAGAATCTGGATATTCCTCCGCAGAGCGTACATGGGCCCGCCCAACAGCCGAAGTCAACGGTATCGGGGGCGGTTATCAAGGGGAAGGTACAAAGACTGTTCTCCCATCACACGCGTTCGCCAAGCTATCATTCAGGCTTGTTCCAAACCAACGCCCGGAAGACATTCTCAAAAAAGTCAAAAGCCACCTAGAGCGCCACTGCCCCGCAGGCGTAGAAATGGAAATCCGCATCGGCCACGCCGGTAATCCTTACGTCGCAGACCCTAATTCGAAATTTGGGCTGGCAGCACAAAGGGCTCTACGCCTTTCGTTCGATGCCGAACCCGTGCTGATCCGCGAAGGTGGAAGCATCCCTATTGTACAAACATTTCGCGATATCCTTGGCGTGGACACATTACTACTCGGACTTGCTCTATCCGATGCACAAGTTCACGCACCCAATGAAAATTTCCCTGTCGCGAATTTCGAAGCCGGTATCCGTTTGAATCAGGCATTGCTCAATGAGCTTGCAAAATAAGTCACTCCAATCATCAAGGTGCGCGTACCTACGGTCACCATTTCCTCTCGTTTTCATAATGTCAGATTCATCCAACCCGACTACTAAACTCGATTTTATTCGCGAAATCATTGCCGACGATATCGCCACTGGCAAACATGCCACAATCATCACCCGATTTCCACCTGAACCTAACGGCTACCTTCACATCGGCCACGCCAAGTCGATCTGTCTCAACTTCGGCATTGCTCAAGAACATTCAACAAGCGGTGCAAAATGTAACCTCCGCTTCGATGACACAAACCCTGAAAAAGAAGAGGCCGAATATGTGGAAAGCATCAAGACGGATGTCAGGTGGCTCGGCTTCGACTGGGGCAGTGAGCTTAGATTCGCCAGCGACTACTTTACGTTTTTCTTCGATTGCGCACTTCACCTGATCCGTGATGGTAAAGCATACATTGAACAACAATCCGCAGAGGAAATGCGGATAAATCGCGGAAACATAACCACTCCAGGTATGCCCTCGCCCGGGCGATCACGAAGCGTGGCTGAGAATCTCGATCTCTTCATGCGAATGAAATCGGGCGAGTTCAAAGAGGGCGAGTGCGTGCTACGGGCGAAAATTGACCTCGCTTCATCTAACATGAACCTTCGTGATCCAGTACTCTATCGGATCATGCAAGCCCATCACCACAACACTGGAAATGATTGGTGTATTTATCCGATGTATGACTTCGCTCACCCACTAGAAGACGCACTCGAACACGTTACCCACTCGCTTTGCACACTCGAGTTCGAAAATCACCGTCCACTTTACGACTGGTTTATCCAAAATTGTCCAGTACCTTCTAAGCCGCGTCAAATTGAATTTGCTCGGCTAAATCTGACTTACACCGTCATGAGCAAGCGTAAGTTACTCGAACTTGTGCAAGCCAATCTTGTCAATGGATGGAATGACCCACGCCTACCCACCCTCTCAGGTCTTCGTCGTCGTGGATATCCTCCAGAAGCAATTGTTCATTTCTGCAAGCGGGTTGGTGTCACGAAGTTTAGTGGAACCACCGATGTAGCTCTGTTAGAGTTTGATGTGCGGGATTTCCTCAATCACTCGGCGCCGCGACGTATGGCGGTAATGGATCCCGTAAAAGTGGTTCTTGAGAATTGGTCCACCGAACCGCTGCCAAGCGCAGAGATTTCTAACCACCCGCAGAACCCTCAAATGGGCAACCGCGACGTTCTGATTTCAAACGAAGTTTGGATTGAAAGAGACGACTTCATGGAAGTTCCCGAAAAGAAGTTCCACCGACTTGCCCCGGGCCGACACGTTCGCCTTAAAGGCGGTCACATTATCCGCTGCACCAGCTTTGATAAAGACCAAGAGAGAAATATCTCGCTCATACGCGCAGAAATCCTTCCCGGCACGGTTGGCGCAGAATCACCGGATGGCATCGAGTGCAAAGCCGCGATCCATTGGGTAGATGCTGCAACTGGAGTCGATGCCGAAGTCCGTATTTACGACCGACTCTTCACGGCGGAAGACCCCGACGGCGCGGAAGGTGGCTTCATCAGCGTGCTCAATCCAGACTCTCTTAAGACCATCATTGCAAAAATCGAACCCGTACTCGCGGAGGTGGCACCAGGTTTTTCCTGCCAATTCGAGCGTACCGGGTATTTCGTTGCAGATTCCATCGACCACCTACCAGGCAGCAAAGCCGTCTTTAACCGCACCGTAGCGCTCAAAGATTCATGGGTGAAAAAGTCGTCACGATAATCAACTTATTGGGAAAAATAGTTGGTCGTGACCCATTTCGTAGCTATATCCACGAAAGATGAGCGAAGCCGTGAACAAACCGAAAAAACCGCGTGTGAATGTGCGGCGTCCCGATGTCATGGAACATGTCGCCGCAGAGGTAGCGATTCATTTTCACTCGACGATTGTAGAAAAACTTCGTGACCGAGGCGGCAAAATCACCGTCGGCAATACCACCGTCCTTCTTGCCGAACAATTTGGCTTTTGCTATGGTGTGGAACGCGCGATCGATCTCGCCTACGCGTCACGACGAGTTTTTCCAGAGAACCGGATTTTTCTGATTGGTGAAATCATCCACAACCCAGATGTAAACCGCCATCTCCGCGAGATGGATATCGTTTCGCTACCTTGGCAGGAGTTGGATTCGAGTTATGACGATCTAACGAAAGATGATGTGGTGATCGTTCCAGCTTTTGGAGCTCCGACGCTGTTTATGAATAAGGTTGAGGAACGGGGTTGCTACGTGGTGGACACCACTTGTGGCGACGTGATGAAAGTCTGGCGGCGTGTACGTGGTTACGCGAAAGATGGTGTCACTTCGATCATTCACGGCAAGTCAAACCACGAAGAAACCCGCGCAACTGCATCACGTGCACTGGGCGAGGAAGGAAATGGAAACTATCTCATCGTGCTAACGTTGAGCGACGCTGACTACGTTTGCAACTACATCATCAACGGAGGAGATCGAGTTGAGTTTCTTGGAAAATTTTCAGACAAAGTCTCCGCTAACTTTGATCCCGACTTCCATCTCTGCCAAATTGGAATCGCTAATCAAACGACGATGCTCAAGAGCGAAACCGAAGAAATCCAGCGACGCCTTCACAAAGCTATCATTGATCGTGACGGTAATGGCGGCGCATTTCAAATGTTCGATACCATCTGTGGAGCGACTCAGGAACGCCAAGACGCACTTTTTGAGATGCTTCGTAAGCCGATGGATTTACTCTTAGTTGTTGGCGGATACAACAGTTCTAATACCGCGCACTTGGTAGAAATAGCAGAGCCTGAGTTGCCCACATTCTTCATAAGAAGTGCAGCTTGCATCACATCTTTAGATGAGATCATTCATTACGATCTGCACCACAAGGAAGAAAAAACTTCTAACTACTCACGGCTTTTTTCAGACGAGCGCGCGGTAACGCTTGGAATCACCGCCGGGGCATCTTGTCCGAATAATTTGATCGAAGAGACACTCATCAAAATTTTCGAGTTGCGCGGTGTTACACGCGGAGAATTGGTTGGTGCCTGATCAGGTGTATTTAATAAAACTTGTATAGACCTCTGGAGGGATATCTAGCAGTGCATAGTCCTTGGCTGATACAAACAGCAAACTTTGTTTGCCTTTTCCTAGCAGTTCATTGTCCGATCCAAAAACTTGGTGCTCCAAAGTGCAAAACTTACGATTAAAATCTGCAACTTTGATTTTCACGGTAATGGTGTCAAACTCTCGGGCCTCACGCACAAATTTATGCTCGAACGATCGTGTGAGAATATAAAATTTCGTGGTCTTAAGATCAAAGTCTGGCATCGCGGTGTTAAAAAATAATTCGCGGGTTTTACCGACATACATGCCGTACATTCCAAAGTAGACGTTACCCACTGAATTGGTGTCGGCGTAGGTAGCGATCATCGAATAGACAAACCACTTTCCTTCAAAGTGCCCGCCAAGTGCATGGTGATCCACGGGTGCCACAACATCAGAAGCCGTCGCCACGGATACGGTTTTCGCGATCGCTTTGATGGCTGGGATTTCCGAAGCAGCCTCGATCACTTCGCCGGCTTTTTCAGTCACGACGCGCAATAAGTCCGAGTTGAAAACTAACCAGCTCACATATATTAATGGTAAGATGGCGCCGAGAATTAACAGAGGTGTCTGACTGTTCAAATAACCGAATGCAAAGATCACCAACGACATGCTCGCCATCGAAAACATCCGAATTTGTGGAAGTGGTTGTTGAGAGTTAGGAACAAAACAACGTGCGATCGCCAGAGCTGCGTAGCCCACGAAAAATGATGCGTAAAACACCATGAAATATTCGAGTTCAAGCTTCACTAGAATACCGATAAACGTGAGCAATCCGACGATGATAAAGGTTGGGATAGGCGATCCCAGAATCTGTTTCGGAATCAATGAAATGAGCATATTATCGCTCTTCTCGACGTTCTTCTGAAGAAACCACTTCAGCGCAATGTAACCGCTGTCTAACGTGGTGATTGCACAAATTCCAAGAAACGAAAAATAAGCAAGAGGCGACATCATGCTTTTCCCTTTGAAGTCACTGAAGTGTTCGACGACGAGATCGTGTGCGTATTTGAAGCCATCCAAGCCTTTCGCCGCCGTGATGAGATCGTCATCCTTGCCCATGACCCACAAGGCGAGACACCCGTGGAATAACAAAGTGAGGAAAAAGAAAATCCCTCCATAAAAGTAACTGGCTTGAATTGAGGTTTTTTCTCGATGGATTTGGATGGCACGTTGCCAATGTTGCAGATCCAGCCATGGACCTACTAACAAACCTATCACCAATGGAATCGCGAGGCCATTAAATTGTGGTCCTTTCCAGTCGTCTTGTAACGGGGATGTCCATGCGAATGGCTTTGGAAAAAACGGTTCTAGACCTATTAAAATGATTCCTACGCAACCTAACAAAATTATTCCCAAGATTGCATGACTCCATTTGATTTTCTGTATGCCAAATTCTTCGCCGAACAAACAACCTGCGGCCAAAATCACGAAAACGATCAAACACAAATAAAGCCCTTTAAGCGCGAGAGGCGCATGGTGGAGTTGTCCAACCATCAGAGGTATAAACAAATACTTCACCAGTGCGAACACCGTGAGAGTGAGCGCCACAATCTGATAAAGATAGAGAACCAATCGAAAGGGCTTGGAAAATTTATCGAAGAAAATCGCCAATGATTCCTGCCCCCCGTTATGCGAGCAGGCAACTTTCTGCGTTAAATAACCGAACAGCATGAGTCCCATCGCATTGGGAACTGCAAACATCAGCAAGCCTTGCAACCCGAACATGTAGGTCATTTGAACGCTAAAAAATAATCCCAGCCCCCACATCCATGACAAAGCCACCGAATTCCCCCAAAGGACTGCATTTAACCAACGAAGATTCATAAAGACCGACAAGCAACCGCGATTTGACCCAAGGAGCAAGCCAGATTATCGGTGAGACTTCACAAGGATCATCGTATTTCATCTCAATTGGTATCTGCCGCCCTGATGGTAATCGCAATGTAAGCCTCATTTCAGACTGATTCGACACCGAAGAGGTCGACCGATAGCAGCGAGACGGGCAAAACTTGGTTACGCTTCTGTTTTAAGATGTGTCGTCATTCACCGACCATGCTGTCTGAGTCGAGAAGATCGTAAGTTGCGATCTGTTCGATGTGGGGTTAGCAGATTGCTGATGAAACAATGCGTTAGTGTGTCAATTTGGATAGCCTTACATTTTTCACCTTATTGAAGAAAAGATCAAGATTCCCATCGCAATTTTGTAAAAGCTCTTGGAAAACGGGCATTTGATCCGCGTAGATTTTAAGCGAGATGATATGTCCGTTATTAATATTTCGCTTAATCCATGAGTCTAGCCCTCGCCCGCCCCATCTTTGGTGCAACTCACGGAATTGTTCGCGCAGAGTTAACATGATTTCAGCTTTTTTCAGTCGCATCGCCGGCGCTGCGATGTTAGACGCGTAGAGAATCTCAAGACGTGTTCGAGCGTTTTCGATTTCGCGGAAAAATTCTCTTCGGTGCAGCAAGCGCTGCTGATAGATTTTTAGTTCTTTGTGGCGACCTTCATTTTCTAACCAACGCTTAACTCCTTCCTCTGCTACTATGTTGGCAAGTGATTCATTAAAATCCGTATCTCCTGAACGAAATATTTTGCGATGGGTCAGCTCGTGAAAAATGGTTTCTGCTAGATCAATATCTGGATAATTGACAAAGGTGTTAAGGATCGGATCATGAAACCAACCCAACGTTGAATACGCATCAACATCACCGATGAAAACATCATTCCCCTCCGCTTCAAGTTGACTGGCAAACGCACGAGAGTCGTCCTCACGGAAGTACCCACGATAGTCCATTTTTCCAATTACAGGATAAAACCATGACTTCGGCTTGAGCGAGAATTCTGGAGCAGCGTAAATCACCCAGACCAAATGATCCCGACCGATGTCAGCGTATTTGCCGTAACTTGACTCACCCGGCAACGAGAGGCGATCGCTGGCAAAGTGGCGGAGACGATTTGCCAATTCAAGTTGACGCCGTAAAGCCGGACTGGATGCCGGATCCGAAATTACCGAAGCATTAGAACGGCATTTTGAGAGGATTTCCAAATGTCCTACGACGGCTTGGCTGCAATAATCTATGGTTTGGCAAGAAACGAGTATAACGCTGATTCCTGTGAGCAACAAATAACGAGCGATTGGCATGACAGATTTCAGAATTGGTGCGATAGTCTTTACGAGATTGGAGAGTATCACAAGTCGAGATGGTATTTCGCCTTTCCTCTCCAGAAGCAGCGACCTAAAACTTGGCACGCATGCAACAAACCGTTTTACTGTTCTCAGGACAAGGCGCCCAAAAAATGGGCATGGGTATGGATTGGATGGAAGGCTCGAAAACCGCATGTAAAATGGCGGAACAAGCTGACCAAATTCTTGGATTTCCAATTTCTAAAATCATGACTGAGGGACCAGACGACGAGCTAACCAAAACGTCGCGCTGCCAGCCCGCTTTATTTTTGCATGGCCTGATGGCTCTTGCGCTGATTCGCGAACGCTTGCCGAATCTTGCTCCGGTTGCTGCTGCGGGATTATCTTTGGGCGAATTCACCGCTCACGCCGCCGCCGGCAGTTTCTCATTTGAAGACGGACTCCGCATGGTCGCACGGCGAGGAGAATTCATGGAGGCTGCATGCCTTGCTACTCAGGGTGCAATGGCCGCGATGATCGGTGGTGAGGAACAGCAGGTCCGAGCGCTCGCAGCGGCCGCAGATGTGGATGTAGCCAACCTTAACGCACCGGGTCAGATCGTGCTTTCTGGAACCGTGGCTGGAATCGACTCCGCTATGTCTCTAGCCAAGGATTTCGGCGTTCGCCGAGCCATCAAGCTAAACGTTGCGGGGGCTTACCACTCTAGATTGATGCAAAGTGCTCAGGATCAGTTGGCCGTTGAGCTGGCGGGGCTAGCAATCGCCCCGCCCGCCACGCCTGTTCTTTGCAATTTCGGTGCCTGTCCTGTGACCGATCCTGCGCAAATTCGTAAGATGCTTGAAAAGCAGGTTACCGGCTCAGTGCGCTGGACCGAGACCATCCAAGCCCTCGCCGCAGAGGGGCATCGATGCTTCTTAGAACTTGGTCCTGGCAAAGTGATCGCCGGGCTAGTGGGCAAGATTGATAAAGATATTCGCGTCTATTCGGTAGAGGATTTCGCCTCGCTGGATACCACGGTCGCTGCACTTTCCTGAACGATTGAAAAAAGTTCGGAAATCCTGAAAAAGAGATTGCGGAGTTCGAGTCGGATCCATAGCTTCCCGCACCCGAGCAGGATATGGAGCGGTAGCTCAGTTGGTTAGAGCGCCAGCCTGTCACGTTGGAGGTCGCGGGTTCGAGTCCCGTCCGCTCCGCCACTCCCGTTCGGTAAAATCAGCCCCGCCTGCAAAGGCGGGGTTTTTTATTTATGCACTTTCGGCAAATGGCAGTGGTCTTGGAAATCTGTCGTACTTGATAAGATATGGAATCATCAAACAGGGGAAATGATAAGTTTCCGGGCTTGCATCTCTTTGGGTTTCATCAATTCTCAAGACCCCATGAACAATCGTTTAGTAGGTAAAGTCCTCGTCGCACAGGGTGGTGGCCCCACCCCTGTAATCAACCAAAGCATTGTCGCCGTCGCTCTCGAGGCGCGGAAATTCTCTCAAGTGACCGCCGTCTACGGCGCGATACACGGTGTACGCGGAATAATCGAAGAAAATTTTGTCGATCTCTCACGTGAGACCACCCACAACCTCGAACAAGTTGCCGGTACTCCATCGTCTGGATTGCTATCCACGCGAGACAAACCTGACGAAGAATACTGCGCTCGAATGTTCAAGGTGATGCAAGCACACGACATTCGCTACTTTTTCTATGTCGGTGGAAATGATTCGTCGGACACCGTTCGCATCGTCAGCGAACAAGCAAGAGAAGCAAACTACGATCTGCGCGCCATTCACATTCCCAAGACCATCGATAATGACTTGGAAGAAAATGACCACTGCCCAGGTTTCGGTTCCGCCGCACGCTTTGTCGCGCAAGCATTTACTGGGGTGAATCTCGATAATCGCGCTTTAAGGGGCATCTATATCGGCGTGGTGATGGGTCGCCATGCTGGATTTCTCACTGCCGCATCAGCGCTGGCTCGTAAATACCATGATGACGGACCGCACTTGGTCTATGTTCCAGAACGAGCATTTGAAATGGACAAGTTTCTTGCTGATGTAGATCGCATCTATCAGAAGCACGGTCTTTGTACCATCGCCGTTTCTGAGGGGATTTCTGACCCACAAGGCACCGCGATGATTACCAAACTTCTAGGCACTGAGGAGCGCGATTCTCACGGCAATCTTCAACTCTCTGGAACCGGTGCCCTTGGCGATTTGCTCTCTAACGAAATCCGAAAAGGGCTTGGTATTAAGCGTGTTCGTTCAGATACATTTGGATACTTGCAACGCTCGTTTATGGGTATTCAGTCGGATCGCGACGCCCACGAAGCTCGCGAGGTCGGCGAAAAAGCTGTACAATACGCGATGTGGGATCACGTCGACGGTTCGGTCGTCATACGCCGTCCCGTGCTGGATTACAGTGTGGATTACGCCCTCGTGCCGATAGAAAAAGTTGCTGGTAAAACCCGCCACATGCCGGACAACTTCATTAACGCGGAAGGTAACGGAGTGACTGATGCATTTAGGCATTATTGCCGCCCACTGCTTGGATCGAATCTTCCAGAACCGCATCGCCTTCGTGCACCTGAGGTTCCTAAAATTCTGCACAAGTAAGCGAGGATCATATTTCTATCTCGATGAAAGCCGGAGAGACCTCGCGTTTTTCCGGCTTTTTCTATCAGTCGATTTCAAGTCGATAGCGTGGAAGTGTCGAATCAATTTCTTGGCTCCAAGCATCGATCCCTCCCCGTAAACCATAAGTCTCATGCAAACCGTGACCACGAAACCAAGCGACTTGATCTAGCACATTCTTGCCGTAGTGATCATAAAGAAGTATGCGTGCTGCAGATTTTTTAGCGAAGAGTTCCTGCTGGAGGTCTTGAGTAAAAAAATCCGAACCGGGTATGCCCACTGCCTCGTGTTCTTCGCGCGTGCGGAGGTCAATGAATCTCAACTCGGCTGCACTCGCTTTGGCCGCAGCGGGTTCCATCCACATCGCAGAATCATGGGCGTGACTGGCAAGCAAGTGTGTGAGCATCTCGTCCACGCAGATTTCCGAGCGATAACATAATTCCTCCAACGTCTCGTCGTTGGAAAAAGCACAACTTTGGCACCCCCCTAAGTGATATCGGGCAAAAATAGCCCTCCGCGCACCCGGAAGAGTTTCGAGAATCTGGCCCATCGATGAGGCCGCGCAGAGATCAGAAAGTTGCATGGAAGAAATGTAACAGCTCAACAGCGAATGGTACGATGGGTTTTTTACGCTGTTTCTTAACTCCCATCCGTGAAATAAACTTACTTCATGCCGAGCGAACGCGATCCGGACGAACCTAAGATTTACTTTTTGCCAAATTTGATGACAGCCTGCAACCTCGCTTGTGGGTTTTTCGCCGTGCTGATGATCTTCAAGGGCATCACCGAAGTCCGTCTCATCGAAGCGCAAAAAATGACGGGACCTGGGAAATTACCTCCCAAGGAAGTCTACGAAATTTCCAAGCAGTATTATGAATACGCCATCTTACTAATTTTTGGATCCTGTTTGTTCGACTTGCTCGACGGTCGCCTTGCGCGCCTCGGTGGTCAAGAGTCCCCATTTGGTCGTGAGTTCGATTCGCTAGCGGATATCATCTCCTTCGGCATGGCCCCAGCGATGCTACTTTCCCGCGCCGTACTTTTTCCACTCGGTAACGTTGGCTGGGCGATCGCTCTCGTATACCTCGTATGTGGAGCGATGCGCTTGGCGAGATTCAACTGTCTTGCAGCTCTGCCGAAAAAATCAGGTGAATCTAACGATTTTAGAGGCTTACCTATTCCAATGGCAGCAGGGTTCATCGCTTCATTGACTTTCTTACTTATCGATCTCTATCAAAATGATCATGAACTCGGAATGTGGAAATATATTCTAGCGGGCGCGATGTTGGGTCTTTCTTTATTAATGATCAGCGACGTCCGTTATCCTAGTTTCAAAAAAGTCGGATGGAATACCAAGGGTACTTTTAAAGCGATCGTCATCGCGCTGTTATTGATTTTTTCGGTTATCGAATTTCGCTATGTTATGCCAGTGGTGCTTTTTAGTTTGTTTTTGTTATACGGATTGATTCGGCCATGGGTCTCGCAGAAGCTGAGGAAGGAAATTGAGGTCGAAGTCGAAAATGAAGACGATGCCGACGAACAATCTTAAATAGACGTTTAACATGAATACACCGATACGCCGTTCGCGCTGGACCTCGATCCTTCTCGTGATACTACCGGTTTGGCTCATTGCGTCGTGTGGCGCCGCGCTTTGGTATTATTTTCATATCGAGAAAAAACAGTCTTTACTGGAACAAGAACGTTTCGCTCAGGCCGTTTCGATCCAATCGATGGCTGATGATTTACGTAAAATCATCGAAGTCATAGGCGAGCGTAACACGTCGTCGGAATCTGCTGCCGCCAACTTATCGCGCACCGCATCGATGATAGAAGGCCTTCTTGGCCCGTCCAATACAGGCTACTCAGTCAAACGGATTAACGGTTCCTCGCGTTGGCCATTGCTGCACGTTACGGTTGCTGGGAAAAACTTAACGATACCAGCCGTTTGGGTACTAACTTCTTATGATAGTTGTCCCGGATCACGGGGTGCGGAAGCGAACGCTACCGGGCTCGTGGCCACCCTCGCATCCGCACAAGCTATTGCGCGTGACCACCCTACACGCTCTATTCATTTTGTTTTTCTTCCTCACGCGAACGACCCTGAATCCCCTGTAATCGCCACCGTCGCTGATTTTAGCGAGCTGGTAAAACTTTCCGGCCCGCCCAATGCAATCCTCTGCGTGGAAGCGATGGGTGCTGGCGAGTCTCTGTGGCTTAGCTCCCGTGAGGCATACGCCGCGCCACTGAACTTGGTGACGGGTCTCGGGGCAGTTTATCATGCTGAGGTGGTTTGCCTCGGCGACGACACGGATCTTGCGAGTACTTTTTTTGAGGCCGGCCTTCCCGCGGTTCGTGTCGCAACGCGACCGCTTATGGGTGCTAGCGAAGCTGACGACCGTTTGCCCTTCGTTCCAACTCTGGCCGCTGCCACAGGCCGCCTCATCGAACTCATCCGCCGTTGCTCCGAAAAATAGATTATCAATCAATGATTCTCCGTTGCAGATTCCCTGACGCAACCTATCATTTCCAAAGTATCGAAGCCATTATGTCGATCCTTTTAACAGCACCAAGATTCCACCATGCGCCATAACGATCTTGACCCTGCCTTCATCTCCCACGCCCCTGGCTATTGGTTAGATGAGCCTTTAGAAAATTGGAATGATCATCGTTGGCAACTACGAAATCGAGTCGATTCCCTTGCCGACCTAGACCTCCGTATCAATCTAACCGACGAGGAACGCGCCGGCGTTTTGCTTGCTGGTACGAAGTTAGCAATGGCCATCACGCCACACTTTTTTAATCTAATCGACCGAGACGACCCAGACTGCCCGATCCGTCGACAAGTGATTCCACGCATCGAAGAAGGCTGGAATGCTCCAGAAGAAATGGCGGATCCTTGTGGTGAAGATTCCCACATGCCAGTTCCGGGACTTGTGCATCGTTATCCGGACCGGGTGTTATTTCTCGTCACGGATCGCTGCGCCTCCTACTGCCGCTACTGCACACGCTCACGTGTCGTTTCTGGCGTCGGCGAACAACACCTCGAAACTCAGTGGGAACCCGCTTTTCGTTACCTAGAACAACACAGCGAGGTCCGCGATGTTCTTCTTTCTGGCGGAGATCCCCTGCTCTTCTCTGACGATCGACTCGACAAAATCCTGACGCGCCTTCGTTCGATCCCTCACATTCAGTTCATCCGCATCGGTTCTCGCATTCCCATCTTCCTCCCACAACGCATCACTTTAGAACTGTGCAATGTGCTGAAAAAACACCACCCACTTTACATCTCTATCCACTGCAATCATCCTCGTGAACTCACCACTGAGGTCCGTGACGGCCTCGGCCGCCTTGCAGATGCAGGTATTCCACTTGGAAACCAAAGTGTCATTCTCCGCAACGTGAACGACAACGTGAACATTCAGAAAGCACTCGTTCAGAAACTGTTAATGTGCCGGGTAAAGCCTTACTATCTCTATCAGTGCGATCTCATCAACGGCTCTTCTCATCTCCGTACCCCCGTCGCAGAAGGCGTCGCCATCATTGAGGGGTTGCGCGGCCATACCACCGGCTACGCGATACCGCAGTTCGTCATCGATGGTCCAGGTGGTGGTGGTAAAATTCCAATTAATCCAAACTACGTGATCGATGCCGCTTCTGGGCGCATTACACTCAGAAATTTCGAAGGCGAAATTTTTGAATACCCAGATCCTACAGCAATCCCTCCCTCGGATTTACAGCGCTTGCATCAAAAAGCTCTTAGTCTTTCAACTTGAATTCTGTTGTGGTACGCACTCGCGTGATTTTTCAAGGTTGCTGCATCACGGTTTTGTCGCCAAAGTAGTGGATAGGAAAGAAATGGAAGATCGTTACGAAATTCGCGGAAAGATTGGCCAAGGCGGGCTCGGTGCCGTCTACCGTGGCTACGATACGCGGATGAATCGTGAGGTTGCGATCAAACGTATCTCGGTGACTCAGGGTAATGCTGCGCTCCAAGAGGAGTCGACTCGGCAGTTGATCAAAGAGGCCGGCGCCCTTGCTTCACTGCAGCATCCCCACATCGTCACCGTCTACGATGTCGGTTCTGATGACGACGGACCTTACGTGGTCATGGAATTGATCAGTGGCGAGACCCTTGATGAAATTATCGAACGAGCACCGCTGACTTGGCAGGATTTTCGTGAATTGGCAATCCAGACTCAAGAAGCATTGATTGCCGCACAGGAACTCAGCCTGATTCATAGCGATATCAAGCCGTCGAATCTGATGCTCACATGGCTACCCTCAGGAAAATTCCAAATAAAAATTGTAGATTTTGGATTGGCCACACTTACGCAGTCTCAATCCCAAGAAGCTCTCGATGAAATTGAGGCTGTGTTTGGTTCGATCTATTTCATGGCGCCTGAGCAATTTGAGAGAATTCCGTTAAATTCTAGAACAGACATTTACGCCATGGCCTGTGTCTACTACCAAGCCCTAACTCGTACCTATCCATTTAAAGGAGCAACTGCTCACGACGTGATGGTAGCTCACCTCCACCACCAAGTCATTCCAATCCAAGACGTCCGTGCTGACATCCCTATCTGGGCTTGCGACTGGATAATGTGGATGCTTAACCGCGTTCCCGGAGATCGTCCCGAGTCCGCACGCGAAGCGTTGAAAGTTTTTTTCCTTAATGATAAAATTTCAAAGCCCCCGATGAGCCTAGGAAAAGTCGTCGTGCCTAAGGCTCCTCGCAGTCGTCCGCCGGGACAAACTACCACTGATGTTGATGTCGTAAAACACAAGAGGGCCATCTTGGATCCACGGATGGCGCCACCTGACTACGAACCGTCCATTGAGGAAGCTCCACGACCGGAAGAAACCGAACTGAAACCACCGGCACCGGAAATCATCACTGCACCACAACCACTCCTCCCTCCCGAGGGCTCGAAACCAAGCATCTACACCGCACTTATCGAGATTCCTGATCATTTTCCACCGACTCCTACCGCTGGGGGTACCTACCGTCCTGCTAAAAAATTCACCCCTCCACCTGAAGTCAATGGGTCTGGAAAACTCAAGAAGTTCATCGTCTCGGCGCTTGCGATTGTTTTACTTATGATCCTCGGCGTAATGCTACGTAATCGCATTCAAGCGAGCAGAGCCAGCGAGAAATTCGGCAAGATGCTCGAAGCTGCAAGCCTAACGGAAACCACTGATATTCTAATGACGGGTCAAGAATTGAATCAATTTTTGGAGATGGCTAGCGGTGAGAATTCCGAAGAAAAACAAAAACAATTATTCTTATTGCTCGCGCTGGCAAAGCCAACTGACGGATCAAACTTTGACTCTACCCTTGGGGAGTTTGTCACCACGAGCACCCAATTACTTCCAGAAGTTCGATTAGCGATGATCCAAGGGGTACTTGAAAAACGAATGACCCAAATCATGGTTCCAAGACTACTTGAATATGCTCGAAGTTCGAAAGATATGTTGTCAGCTATTGCTGCTCTGAAAGCGATACGCAGTTCGTTAGGTGACGAGCAATTCGATTCTCTTCTATCTACTGTTCAAGGTCACCCTAACGTAGAATTACGCAAAGCCGCTGAGGATGACATCATGGAAATCATCAAAAAGACGAACAATCGCGATGAATTATCAAAGCGCATTCAAGCGGCTCTTAACGAGACCAATGGCAGCAACCGCAGTTCACTGATGCGCCTAAAAGGCTCAGCAGGTAACTGATATATCTTGTCATTGCATTTTTTAAGAGGAATAGATCACCACCGGACCGACTCCTCCACCTTGAATCCGGCGGAGCTTTTCTACCGCATGCTGCACCACCGTTGCAGCAAGTTCCGCTTCTTGATGAGTGTTAACACATGAAAAACTGAAACGTAAGCTGCTCCTCGCCTGAGCCTCTGGGATTCCCATCGCCATCTGGACATGCGACGGCTTCTGTTTGCCCGTCATGCACGCAGACCCCGCAGCACAAGCCACTCCTGCCTCATCAAGAAGAATCAACAGACCCGCAGCATCGCATTGCTCAAATGAAAGGTGACTCGTATTCGATAATCGATGGCTAAGGTCTCCGTTGATAGAAACTCCAGTTAGACGATTCAAAACATTGCATTCGAACAAATCACGCATCTCTCCCAAGCGCTGATGGTTTGCGTGCTTCATGCATGCAGCCGCCGCTCCCATGCCCACGATTCCTGCCGTGTTCTCAGTGCCACTCCGTCTATTAGACTCTTGACCACCGCCTAACATCGATGGCTTAAACCTCAAACCCTCACGCAGATAAAGCGCCCCCACTCCTTTGGGTCCATGAAATTTATGAGCTGACAATGACAACATATCCACACCTAGTTTTCTAACATCTATAGAAATCTTGCCCACCGCTTGAATTGCGTCCGAATGCATGGGTAAACCCCGTTCGCGAGCAAGCGCGGCAGCTTCCTGCAACGGTTGGATTACACCGGTCTCGTTATTAGCCGCCATCAACGAAACGTATCCAGCACCATCCAAAGCCCTAGCGAACGCTGTCATGTCCAAGCGCCCGCTAGGCGTCACCGCCACTCGTGTGATCTCCCGCGTCTGCGCCTCTACCCACCGCAGCACCGCACTGTGCTCGATGGACGACACCGCCGCTGCTCCCCTTCCAACTAAGCTGTCCAGCGCAAATAGCGCTGTGTTGACACTTTCGGTTCCACCACCGGTAAAAATAATTTCAGCAGGATTCGCTCCGATTAGCTCCGCAACTTGTCCGCGTGCCTCATCGATGGCACGTCGCGCCAATTTTGCTGCCATGTAGCTTCCCGAAGGGTTGGCAAATCCCTCACGCAACCATGGCAACATTGCCTCAAACACCTCGGGCAGTAGTGGCGTCGTTGCATTCGCATCAAGATAGATCACGTCTTTAGCTTCTTGCTGCCACGCCGCTAAATCAACCCGTAAAAGAAAATCTGCTACAACCTCGCTGCCGTTCGCAAATTCATCAGTGTCGTTTGCCCCGTACGTAGGAAAATATCGCCCCAAGTCGCTGCGTGACGAAGCCATTCCATGGCGAATTCCCGGCTATTTTGCAATGGAGACTCGGCCGCCAAACAGAGTAGTCCTGCCAGCACCAATAGATTTGCCAGATAAATAATTACTAACGAGAGAAAAGTTCCGTTCTCTTTCAGATCAGGCTGGTCTCGTGGAATCATCCACAAAGTCCAAACCATGTGAAAAGTCCAAGTAGCTCCCATCATTGAATAGAGCAAGCGATCCCAGCCTTGTGAAAGATTGGCGAAATAATGAATTACCGCGTAGATAACCACGCAAACGACAGACCAAAAGGGTACAAAATATGGAGACAATGCGATTACGAAATTGGTCTTATTCGTGGTGATGTATCCGCCCTCCGAGCTGACGTGAAAATCGGACACTTTACCCCGGTAAAGAAGAACAAATATTGCGTGAGTTAACTCGTGTCCTAACACGTAAATGTAGAGAAAAAACGTCTTGACCAGTCCCGACCAGAACCAACCTAGCATCAATAAAGCACCGGTTGCAAAATACCAGAATTCCGCTGTCCGCCAAAACTCCTGATCCACCGTGGCTTGTGAAAATCTCGAGAGAAAAGTCCAACTTGTTACCCAGCAAAACGGTAACAATAGCAAAGCCATCGTCCAGCGCAGTAAACGCTTCAACCATTCCCGAGAAACAACACCGTCATCGAAGTCCGCAGCCGCGACTGCTGCCCAAACAAATTTTTCCTCCCGCCTTCCACCCCGTCGGTTCGCATGTTCGTGCGCACGCCGATTCGCCAGCTTAAGAGCTTCAGAAAAAGAAATGCGAGTTCGCCGCTGGTTTTTCAGTGGGCGAATCGCAGAGATCTTGGGGCGAAGTTTTTTAGCCATGCAGAACAGAACGACTAATATTTAATGAATCTTAATAAATCAAGCGGGATCAACTTAAAGAACGATCAATCTTAAAGAATTCTCAGACCAAATGCGGTTTGTATTTGTTGAATTTCATTCCCGTATAGTTGCTAATATTGCTAAAGACCCTTCGACAATGATCAATTTAACTAAGGCAGAACCTGTCACGGGCAAAGCCCTAACTTCGGTTGTGGATGTAAGAAAATTACCCAAAGTTTTACTTCACGAGCATCTAGATGGTGGACTCAGACCCGCAACCGTGATCGACCTAGCGGCACAAATTGATTACCGCGCACTGCCTACCAAAGTACCCGCCGAACTTGCCGCATGGTTCCTTCGCAGTGCACAGCGTGGCAATCTATCAGAGTACCTCGAAGGGTTTGTCCATACCACCACCGTCATGCAAAGTGCTGCTGCATTGGAACGCGTCGCCTTTGAATTTATTGAAGATATGTATTACGATGGAGTCGTGTATGCAGAGGTTCGGTTTGCTCCACACTATCACACCAGACATGGCCTAACTGAAGATGAAGTGGTCGCAGCAGTGGTCGAAGGCCTAACACGTGGTGAGATCACCTATGGCGTCGAATGGGGACTAATCATTTGCGCAATGCGGCACCTATCTGAGTCACTGAAGACCGCAGAACTCGCGATACGTAACCGCGGACTCGGCGTGGTCGGCTTTGACCTAGCTGGTGGCGAACTTGGATTTCCTCCTAAAAAACACCTCGAGGCTTTCCAAGCGATCGAGAAGGCGAATTTTAATATCACCATTCATGCCGGTGAGGCGTATGGGCCAGAATCCATTTGGCAGGCATTACAAATTTGCGGCAGCCATCGCCTCGGTCATGCTACTCGCTTAATCGACGATATCGAGATCCTGCCAGATGGTGAGCTGAAACTTGGAAATTTAGCCCAATATATTTTAGACCGGAGGATACCAATGGAAATGTGTCTTACCAGCAACCTGCATACCGGCGCCTGCAACGACCTCAAAAAGCACCCCTTTGGTATCTTTTTTCGCAGCGGATTTCGAGTTTGTTTGAATACCGACAATCGCCTGATGAGCAGCACCTCCATGACGCAGGAAACCGTCCTAGCAACGGAGCTTTTCAATTTTGACCTCGCCGATCTTGAGAAACTCTCTCTAAACGCAATGAAAAGCGCCTTCGCTCCCTTCGATAAACGTTATAAAATCATTACTGAAATCATAAAGCCGGGGTTTGCCAGTGCTAAAAATACGATCATTTAAGACCCGCAAGAGATTAATCCACCACCTCGTCTTGGCGCTTCCAAATTCTACGCTCCAAGCCTACTTTTCGCCCACCGATGCGTAAGTTAGCCATATATATTATTCTGCTGTCCGTTATTTGTGCGCACGCGCAAGACTCCATTTTGCCAGAAATTCCGGCAGTTCCGGCCTTCACAACTCCCGCCATCCCAGACGACGGGGTCCGTGTTTCGGTTCTAGGTTATCACGACTTTGCCGAAGATTTGCCCGAGACGGCAATGCGAATCCACCCATCAAAGTTTCGCAAGCAAATGGAGGTAATTCAGCAGTTAGGGATCAAAGTGATTTCTCTAGCAGAGTTTACAGCATGGAAAATAGGCAACGGAGAAATCCCTAAAAATTCCATCATGATCACATTCGACGATGGATGGAAGTCGGTTTACACGGACGCACTACCGATTCTTAAAGAGTGCGGATTTCCCTACACGATTTTTCTCTATAAAAATTATGTCGATGGCGGCGGCAAGGCGCTTACGCAGGCGATGATCACCGAGATGGTCTCCACTGGAGCAACAATAGGAAGTCATTCTGTAAGTCATCCCTATCCACTTACCGTTAAAAACTACCAGAAAAAAGGTGCTGTTGCCTATGACGCATATCTTCGTAAAGAAATAGGCGAATCCAAACGTTTTCTTGAATCAAAATTTCCAGTCAAGATATCAGCGTACGCTTACCCTGGAGGCTATTTTACGGAGGAGATGATTAAAATCGGCAAGGAATTCTCTTACGATTTCATGTTCACCGTTCTACCTGGTAAAATCAGTCGAGTACAGCCTAATGAAAATCTTCCTCGTTACATCATTCTAGGCAACTACGATAAAATCTTTGATCTCGCGATCACTTTTCGAGGAGGTTCAGCCAACGCGGGTATAAGCGGAACGCTGGCGGGTCTTGCCCATCCCACAGATTTCCCTGTGAATCCAGAGTCGGGCGCAATCATCAACTCTAGACTACCCAAAATCTCTGCTGACCTCTCTACCCTTGAAAACCTTGACCCCGCCTCTCTTTCAATGAAAGTTTCGAGTTTCGGCGAGGTTCCTGCAACGTTCTCCGTAGAAACGAAAACTCTCTCTTGGCAAGTCAATCGACGCCTTCGTCAATCAAACTACCAAGTGATTATTGCTTGGAAAAATACCGAAGGAATTGCTCCAGAATCCCCTTTGCGCTGGTCATTTCAAGTCGACCGTGAATCCGCTTACCTGCCTGAAGGCGAGTAAAACTTCTCCATAAAATTCAGTATTATTACTCATATGTTCTCCAGTTTATCAGACAGTCTCGACAAAACATTCCGTAACCTTCGCGGTGTTGGGCGCATCTCGGAAAAAAATATTGCGGACTCCCTCCGCGAAATTCGTATCGCGCTGCTAGAGGCCGACGTCGAGTTCGGAGTCGCTAAAGATTTCATCGCTAAGGTAAAAGAGAAGTCCGTTGGAGAAGACGTCCTCAAATCCATCAAGCCGGGCGAACAAATCGTTAAAATTTTCCATGACGAACTCGAGGCATTACTTGGCGGTGACCAATCTCCGTTAGATCTTAATCCACCCGCACGCATCCTCATTTGCGGCCTCAACGGCGCCGGAAAAACCACCACTTCTGCCAAACTTGCAAGCCGATTGAAAAAAGAAGGTCGCCGCCCTCTACTTATCGCTTGCGACCTCTACCGCCCCGCTGCAATCGAACAACTCGCTCTATTGGCCAAGCAAATTGAAGTTCCCTGTTACACTCCGCTAGCCACCGAAACCGACGTCGTAAAAGTTGCAAAAGACGCACTACTATGGGCTGAGCAACAACAAGGAACAGTGCTCATTTTTGACACTGCAGGTCGCCAAGAAGTCGACGAGCGTCTGGTCGAAGAACTCAAGCGCCTGCATGACTTTATCAAGCCTAAAGAAACACTGTTAGTTGCAGATTCAGCTACGGGTCAGCAAGCGGTGTCCGTAGCAGAACACTTCGACAAAGCCGTGGGTATCACCGGCATCATCCTCACCAAACTCGATGGCGACGCACGAGGCGGTGCAGCACTCTCGATGCGTGCAGTGACTGGCAAACCGATCAAATACATTGGTCAAGGTGAGAAGTTAGACCAATTTTTTGAATTTCACCCAAGCCGTATGGCTGACCGTATTCTCGGCATGGGAGATATTGTCGGTATGGTCGAGCAAGTAGCAGATAAAGTGAATGAAGCCGATGCCACTCGCTCGATGAAACGAATGCAGGAGGGCAAATTCGACTTCACCGATTTTCTAGACCAGATGAAGATGATTCAAAATTTAGGTCCCTTGGAGGGATTGTTAGGAATGATGCCTGGTTTCAGCAAAATTAAAAAACAATTACCAGCAGGGGCATTTGACTCAAAGAAAATCAAACGCACCGAGGCAATCGTTCTCTCGATGACACTCGTCGAGCGCCGCCGACCTGAAATTATCAAAGGGTCGCGCCGCCAGCGCATCGCCGCGGGGTCTGGTACCTCAGTGATGCAGGTCAATCAACTTATTAAACAATTCAGCGAGATGCGTAAAATGATGCGATCCCCTTCTAAGATGGGTGCCATGATGAAACAAATGGGCGGCGCTGTAGGCATGAAAGACATGATGAAAGGCCTCGGCGGCGGAAAATTCCCGTTCTGAGAATGCTTCCCGAACCCTTCTACATCTGTGGACCCACCGCCTCCGGCAAGTCTGCTTTGGCTTTGGAAATGGCGGTAAAACTCGACGGCGAAGTGGTCAATGCCGACGCTTTCCAACTTTATCGAGGTCTCGAAATCATCAGCGCTGCGCCGGACCCGACTGAATTTAAGCGAGTACCCCATCACCTCTACGGGATACTCGCGCCTAATGAGTCCGCTGATGCCCAACTGTACGCTAATCTAACAAAACCTGTCGTTGCTGAAATACAGTCACGTGGTAAGACTCCTATCATCACTGGTGGTTCAGGACTCTATCTGAAATTTCTAACGCATGGAGCTGCGCCGCTTCCCACCGCAGATGTTGCACTACGTGAAGAGATGGATGGACGTTCGTTGAAGGATCTTGTTGCGCACCTGCAACAACTTGACCCACTTGAAGCCTCGCGCACCGCGCTGCAAAATCGTCGCTTCGTTTCTAGATCATTAGAAATTTGCATTCTCAGCGGAAAAAAAGCTTCAGATTTGAGAGATCAGTGGAAATCAAAGACCGCTGAAATTTCATCGAAACTACGTGGTCATGTCATTCAACGCAGTCGCCCCGACCTTCACGCTCGAATTGCTGAGCGCACACGGCAAATGCTAGACGGCGGTGCTTTACAAGAGGTTTTCAATCTTGCTGCGGTGTCGAGCAATTGCCAGAAAGCCATCGGTCTTCGTGAAATCCGTTCGTTACTTGCAGGTGATATCGACAGAAGCACCTGCGAAGACCTAATCAATGCTGCCACGAGGCAATATGCAAAACGCCAGGAAACTTGGTTTCGCCGTGAAAAATGGCTGATTCCGTTGCGGCATTAAGAAGACCTGTTTACCTTGCTCCTGAAGCAGTGAATCTTTATGAGTGAAGAAGTGACCTGCTGTGTCCTGTTATGTATGCTATGAAATGGCTAATCATTTTTTTCACGATCTTGAGCTTGGTGATTTCCAAAAGAACTTGCGCGGCAGAGGTCCATGCCGATGAGCCGTCATTTGTTACGTCCATCGCTAATTTTCCTCAGTTAGAAGAAACCCAAGGTATTCATGGAATCACAGAGACACTAGAGTTTAGGGCAAAGCAGGAGCCATTTCTTCTCGTAGCGACCATTATTTTCGCTCTGGCCATAGTCCACACCTTTTTAGCGATTCCCATCAACCGAATGGCACACAAAACTGAGAAAGCGCATGCCGATCAGATGTTGAAACTCCATGCCAACGAATGTAAATCTGCGGATCTTAAAAATACAGTTAGTTTTAAGGCAACCGCATTACACTTCCTCGGTGAAGTCGAGGCGATTTTTGGCATCTGGGCGGTTGTACTACTCGCTGCAATGTTTTATTTTTATGGTCTAACGGGGGTTACGAGCTACATTAATGGGGTCAATTTTACTGAGCCGCTTTTTGTTGTGATCATCATGGCTTTCGCATCGACTCGCCCAATCATTCAGTTTGCCGAGGCCTGCCTAGGTTTTTTCGCTAGGCTTGGAAAGCAAACCCCCGCCGCCTGGTGGCTTTCGATCATGATTGTTGCTCCGTTGCTTGGTTCGTTCATCACCGAGCCCGGTGCGATGACCATCGCCGCGATGCTGTTGGCCAAGAAGTTCTATAAGCTAAAGCCATCACCGCGCTTTGCTTATGCGACTTTGGGTCTACTTTTTGTCAATATTTCAGTCGGCGGAGTGTTGACAAATTTCGCCGCGCCCCCCGTTTTAATGGTCGCTCAGAAGTGGGGAATTACCAGCGTAGAAATGTTTCGACACTTCGGAGACAAGGCACTCATTTCCATTCTGGTTTCTAGTACGATTTACTTTTTCAGCTTCCGCAAAGAACTGATGGCGATGGGGAAACAAGCTGGTGATCATAACGGCGACGGACTGGGCGATATGATTCAACCCGAGCGCAGCATCCCGATTTTCATCACCGTCATCCACCTTGCATTCATGGCATGGACTGTCGCGTTCTCACATTACCCACCATTGTTCATCGGCGGTTTCCTGTTTTTCATCGCGTTTTCTCAAGCCACGGCCCATCATCAAAGTCATATAAATCTCCGCGGACCTATCCTTGTAGGTTTCTTTCTAGCAGGATTAGTAATCCATGGCGGACTGCAAGGCTGGTGGCTAGCTCCAATCATCTCAAGCTTAACTGAAATACCTCTTTTTATAGGTTCTACTATCCTCACGTCGTTTAATGACAACGCAGCTATCACTTTCCTCGCAAGTCAAGTGAGCGGACTCTCACCACAATTGAAATACGCTGTTCTAGCAGGTGCCGTGACCGGTGGTGGGTTAACTGTCATTGCAAATGCTCCGAATCCGGCAGGTCAGGCGATCTTAGGTAGATTTTTTGGCGATGGAGTATCTCCGATTAAATTAATGCTCGCGGCATTATTGCCGACAATCGTCGTCGCACTCTGTATACTTTTTTTCCCAGACCGGGGTATTGACAATATGTTTGCACCGGAAAAAGACTCCAAAATTCACTCTTCCACCGCTCGGTAAAAAATCTATGTTCACTGGACTCGTCGAAGCCATTGGTACTGTGCTCATTCTTGAATTGGAGGGAGAAAAAGCGCGGTTAACTTTAGATTTGCCTTTCTCCATGGAGCTCGCACTCGGTGACTCCGTGGCCATAAATGGATGCTGCTTGACCGTAGCCGATTTTAAATTTGGTGGAGTTTGCTTTGACCTGTTAGCTCAGACCATCCGCATCACTTCGCTTGGTGAACTTAAGACTGGATCAATCGTAAATCTCGAACGTGCGATGATGGTAGGTGAGCGTTTCGGCGGTCACTTTGTGCAGGGGCATGTCGATGGCATCGGAAAAATCGAGCGTATTGAGGCCCAGGGACAGGATCACATTGTCAGCATTTCCCTCCCTCCCGAGATCCATCGCCTCTGTATTGATAAGGGATCACTAACCGTCGATGGAATTTCTCTTACTATCGCCGATCTAACTTCTGATGGTGCTGTTCTCTGGATCACTCCTCATACTTGGGAACACACCCATCTCCAATGTGCTGCA
>Ga0209190_1000509_pt1 | contig 28307 bp, 23 predicted proteins | sample M_140205_XF_Meta_FD_187315 | JGI IMG/M metagenome (GOLD analysis project Ga0209190, IMG submission 187315) | Freshwater microbial communities from Lake Montjoie, Canada to study carbon cycling - M_140205_XF_MetaG (SPAdes) (version 2) | ecosystem: Environmental > Aquatic > Freshwater > Lake...
GGGAAGTATTTTGGTGGTGCAGATCAGGAACTAGTGGCCAACTATCGTCAATCCTGGGAAAAGCGGATCGACCGCTTAGGCTTGGATAAAGAGAAACTGGGTAAAGGAGAGATCTCTGTTCCGAATGCAGAGATTGTTGGGGCTGATGAAATAGCTTATGAGAACAAAGAAGGTAAATTGGAAATCAATATTTCTGCTAATGACCCAAAATATCCATTACGCAGGTTTAATGTTTATGTAAACGAAGTACCCCTCTATAGCTCAGCAGGTATTTCCATTGCCCAGTTGAAAAAACAGGTGTGGGATACCACGGTTATCGTTCCGCTTTCTGTTGGTGAAAACAAAATCCAGGTATCCGTGATGAACGAACTCGGTTTGGAGAACTTCAAGTACCCGACGTATGTCAACTACACACCTTCACAAAAAATAACGTCAAAAACATATTACATCGGCATCGGAGTGAATGAATTCAAGGAATCGAGTCATAACCTAAAGTATTGTGTGAAAGACGTTCAAGACTTGGCCAAGGCATTCGAAGAAGGTAATTCAAATGTGAATACGTTGCTTTTAACTAATAAGGAAGTTACTCGTGAGAACATCCTCAAGTTAAAAGCAATTCTTTCAAAAACTACTGTCAACGACAAAGTGATTATCTCTTGTAGTTCGCACGGCTTGTTGGACGATAGTCTCAATTTTTACCTAGCCATGCATGATGTAGATTTTAAGAATCCGAAAGCCCGGGGTCTCAAATACGAAGAATTGGAAGGCTTACTAGATGGAATTCCAGCCAGACAAAAACTACTCTTGCTCGATGCTTGCAACAGTGGAGAGAATGATAAAACAGAGGTATTGAAGAAAGCCTTGGAGCAAAAACATGTAAAGATGAACACTGATGAAGTATTGGCAGCGCGCGGTGCTATTGTCAAACTAGAAGAAGAAAATAAGAGTAATTTCAAGAAAATGAACGAGTTATTTGTGAATGTAAGAAACAACACGGGATCGGTTATTATATCTGCAGCAGGTGGGCAAGAAAGTGCTTTAGAAGCTATTAAGGTGGATGGTAAGACAATAGAAAATGGGGCTTTTACTTTCAGTGTTTTAGAATATTTAAACAGCAATAAAACAAATTCAGAAGCCTTGACAGTTAATAAGCTTAAACAATATACCGAAAAACGGGTAGAGGAGATCACCAACGGTAAACAAAAACCTACTTCAAGACAAGAAACTATGGAAGTGGATTGGGGGGTGCGTTGATAAAAAAAAAGTTGTTGAAAATAATTTTTGTGTATTAATTCCTTTTTTTAATTGTACAATCTGTAAAAGAAAAATATTATGAACTAATAAATTGTTCAAAAGGATGAATATCATGGGTAATAAGATGAGGTAATATTTATTATCTTAAATTCAAGTAACAAATTCAACTTCACAGAAAGATAGAATTGAACATTTCAGATAATGTTGTATCTTCGAGCAAAATAATTCACAACTATTCATTAACCAACCTACTATGTATCAATTAATCAAGTTTACGTGTTTATTTTTATTATGTTTTTCCGGTCAATTTAATTACCTGTTTAGCCAATCTAAACATGCGCTTGTAATTGCAATTGGGGATTATCCACAAATAGCAGCGAGAGAAAAAAATTGGAATGATTTAAGTTCTAAAAACGATTATGATATTGTTTTGGACATGCTTAAAAAACAAAAATTTGATTCAAAAAACATTACCTCATTAATTGATGAGAAAGCTACAGTTGAAAACATAAACAGCGCATTCGATCAATTATTTAATTTACTCATTGAAGGAGATATTGTTTACTTTCATTTTTCTGGGCATGGACAGCAAATTGCTGATGCTGATGGAAAAAAGTTTAAAAAATCGAAGTATTTAATTGTTGATGAGGCAGATGGTTGGGATGAAGCGTTAGTAACCTATAATGCACCATTAAGTTTTGAAGAGGGATATGAATACCAAGATCATTATGTTGATGATCAATTGAATTATCAATTAACACGAATTAGAAAAAAGATTGGAGCGACTGGTCAAGTAGTAGTTGTTTTAGATGCATGTCATTCAGGAACAGGTACACGAGGAGGCGAAGAGGAAATTGCAGTGAGAGGCACAATTACTAAATGTGCACCATTAAATTACGAACCTACATCAGTTGAGAAAGATAAAAGTGAAGCTTTTGATGCTGATTTAGATTTTGGAAACTCACCGAATTTAGGGAAATTAACTGCCTTTTTCGGTTGTAAGGCTGAACAAGTGAATCGAGAATATATTGATCCTCAAACCAAAAAACAATATGGTTCTTTGAGTTATTTTCTTGTGAAAGGAATGAATGATTTAGGTGATTCTAAATCAAGTTATTTAAATCTTTATTCAAAAATCAATGAAAAAATGATTATTAAGTTTCAGGGACAACAAAACCCAGAAATTGAATCAGATGAAATGAACCAATTGATTTTCAAAGGGCAAATGGTTGTGCAGGAACCTTTTTTTAACGTGAAAAAATTAAATTTCGATGAATTAACTATTGATGGTGGATCATTAAATGGAATTTGTTTAGGAGATACCATTGGTATTTTTGAAAATTCGGCAGCATCTAAGAATGACGGTCAACCAAAATTTAAGGGCGTTGTAACTAACGTCTCAGCCTACAATGCAACTGCTAAATTGACCGTTTCTTATGGTAAATCCGAACCATCATTATTACAATTCCGTGTTTTTACGTTGTTTTCATTAGCAGATGGAATTGAGCTAAATGTGAAATGTAAAATAAAGAATAAAAAGATTCAAAAATCTGTTGAAGAAAATTTATCAAAAATAAAGAACATAAAATTGGTAACTGATTATAGTTATTCTTATGTGATTATTGATTCAATTTATAATGGTAAAAATTGTTTGCAAATTCTTGTTGGAAAAACAATGTTGCCGCTAAGAAATATGTCGCCAATTAGTATTGAAACTTCAAGTAATTATGATAGTTTAACGCTTCTTTTAAAGGAGGCAATGAAGGCAGATCTTTTTCGGAAGATGGAATTAAATGACCCCCTAATAAAATTCGAATACAAGATAATGTGTCTAGATGATGCTATTTGTGATTCAACAAATAATAATTCAGGGAGCTTAAGTTATGTTGAAAATTCAGGTTTTAAATTGATTATTACCAATACTGGAAGTAAAGCCTTTTATTTCAATATTATTGACATAGAACCATCAAATAAATTTACTTGGGCAAGTGAAGAAGGAGAATGGAGAAATAAACAGATAATAAAAGGAGAAAGTGATGAAATAATTTTTAATATTTTCCCACCTTTCGGCATGGAGCAATTTAAATTAATTGCGACTTCTAAGCAAGTTGATTTTTCTCCTTTAGAGCGAATAGGTTCTAGCTTGGCTGCTAATTCAAGGGGTGCTGAAGGGAATCCATTATTAGATTATGTTTCTGAAGCGGTTAATGGTACACGAGGAGGTGATTCTTCACCTTCTCAATCTAGTGCAACAATTAAAACAATGACTTTTGAAATCACAGAGCAGAAATAAATTTGTCACGAAAAAAATTAAATGAATTATGAAAAAAGTAGTTTTTACGTTGTTTTTACTGTTAAATGCACTGAATATATTTTCTCAAAGAAATATTAAAATAGAATATGATAAATTTACTGATTTAGTAGTTTTTAAGGAGGTTAAAGTCCAAAATGGGAAACGTTTGGAAGTGATTTTCCCGAAAGTGCCAAAAATTGCTAAAGGTGATATTGTTACTTTGAAAATAATCAATCTGAATACATTTCTTTATCGTGCTGATATTTTACAAAAAGGCACCTATACTGAAGTTACTGGATCAAGTAAATTGCCTGGATTTCTTGGGACCATTTTGGGAGGTCTTTCGCCAATTGGAGGGGTCTTGTCAAGTTTTGATGATATTAGTACAATGTTCAGTTCCAGAGGAGAAAATGCACCTTCAGTAGAACAAACTATCGTATTAACTGAAGTTCAAAATAGATTGGAAAAGTTACAACTAGAAATTGAAAATTTCAATAATGCAATTTCGGAAATTGATCAAGCGATTATTATTTTATATAGTGAAAATCTACCTGTTGGTGAAGAAAAAATAAAATTAATAAGTAGACTAGAAGAGGTGAGTTCGAAAATATCCGAACCATTTAGTGGTTTCGATCAAAATCTCATAAGTATTCAAGATTTAATGCTAAAATCAAATTTTTCTAACGAAGAAATTAACCAGCTTTTAACGGAATATTACTTAACAAATAATTCTATAACTGAAGCTATGAATTCTTCTTCTGGCATATTGCTTACAAAAGAAGGATTAAACTCATTGATAAGTGAATTAAAATCAGCAAGTTTTTCGTACGAGGAAAAATTTCAATTTGATGATTTATTGTTAGACGGCGCAAAATCGCTTTCACTTGAAGAGGGAGAAATTGGGTTGTCAGGTTTAAATTATGAAATTTTGTTTTTTGACTTAAAAGCAAAATCTGAAACACATACAAATATTTTTGATGCCTCCAATCAAGGTAAACTAGTGCGATATTTTTATTCAGGGATATTTACCAATTCAAAAGGTGAAATTGTAGATTCTCCATGTGCAGAATGTAAACCTTTAGTTAAAGCTGAAGGCCATCTGGTAAATACTGCCTATGTACCTCGTTATATTGATGGCCTATATCAGGTTAATGATGATGATGAAATTATACCATTCAATCTAAACAATGACGCAATTGGAACTTGGTATTTTTACAAAGAGAGTGGTGAGATAGATCATATAGATTATGCTCCAGAATTTAATAAAACGAATTCAACACAATTGACTGAAGATCCTTTGAGTGAATTTGAAACTACCCCAAAAACAGAAATTCCAGATTTCACGAAAACAATCGAAATCCCTGTTAAAGGAGCTGTTAGACCAAGTTGGTCGTCTGGTATATATTTTGTGAATTCATTTTCTCCAAGAAAAACTTATTTTTATGAGGCAAATAATTTTGGTGATTCAATCGTAATTCGGTCTAAAAAAGATAACTCACTACCTATATTTATCGGAACACAAGTAGCATTTAATTTTGCAAGTAATAAAAAGCTAATTCCAAGCGCTGTTATTGGAGCTTCTGTTGCTATTGTTGGTGATAAAAACATGAATTTCTTAGTTGGAGGTGGGCTCAAATTCAGAAGCTTCCAATTCCTATCATTAACAGGTGGACTTTCATTTGTTCAAACTTCATCACTTGATAAAAGTTTCATAGTGAATAATACTTACACAATTGACACTGTTTATGACAAAGATGTTTCTGTAAAAAAATTTAAATTAGGTTATTATTTTGGAATAAATATAAATTTCTAAATTGAAAAAAAGAGGCTATTGAGAAGATTAATTCTAACCTCTATTGCAACTTCAGGTTTAAATAACAATTTCTCCCATAACAAATATAGTGTGTTCGTAATCAAAGGGTTTCCTAGTTTGGTTATTAAGTTTAATAACTCAATCCTAAATTATATGTATTTAAGTATAATATAGGATTAGTCGTTGATTTTATATGAAAGTACATATAAAAATGAAAGGTTCTAGGCGATACATTTTTATTTCTGGCTTGTTTCCATTTTGAAACAGAAAATATTTTCTAACTAGACATTCTTTTAACAAAGTAGTTTTTCCTTCTTCTCTTGATCCAAGTAGAACTATAACTTTTCCTTTGTTGAACCGATAGATTAATGTTCTAAACAGGCCTCTTTTAATTATAATCACCAAATAGTATATGTTTTCAGAGAATGGAATCTCCGATTAAGTATGTTGTTTGTAGTATTAATCTGTTTTTAATTGAATAGCTTTTTTTAATAATCAGCTATAAATAGCGAGTCTATTTTTAGTTATTTATTATACCGTCTTTTTGACTGTAAGTCGCCGAACTCATTTTTATTCATCAAAGTCTACTTCTTCAATCCTTATTTGGATAAATCGATGAAATAATCGAATCTATTTTTATTGTGCTTATTTTTTATTGTGATTATCAATTGAATCATGCATTTATTTTTAGCGTGATTTTTCCTTTTTTTCTCATCAAATAATTTCGAATTTGATCAAAATCTTGAAAATTGAGAATGTTTTTTTATTTCAAAGATCAAATTCTCTGAATTCGAATTGTTAATAACTCTGCTTTTTGAAAAAAAAATCACTCAAAACGATCAAAAAATTATCTCTTAGAATAATTATTATCTTTTAGGATAATTTAAAATTATCTTTAAAGATAATTTCACAACTACTTGTCTTGTTGATAATTAAGTATATTTTATTTAATCTTTACATTAATATAATTATTATCTTGCACCTATGAAAAATGGATAAATAATCCATTAAATAATTAAAAACAAGAAATCATGATACACGTAAATTTCTCAATAAGATTTTTGGTGAAGGCTTTAAAAAGTGACCCCAATAAATCATTTATTTATATGAGACTTTCTTTAAGAAAAGAAAAAAAAGAAATCGCTTTAAAAATTAAAGTAAACCCAGAATTGTGGAACCAACAGCAGCAATGTATGGATGGCAAATCTGAAAGCTCTAAAGTCATCAATGATGAAATAGAAAAGATTAAGACCAGATTAAGAAAAATCTACAATGACTTAAGATTTCAAAATGGTGAAGTGAAAATGGATGAAGTTCTAAATGTTTATTTAGGCAAGAACCGGCTACATGGCAAACATACTTTATTGGAAATTTTTGATCTTCATATCAAACGTGCTGCAGCGCTTGAAGGTAAAGGATATGCACATAACACTATTGTACGGTTTCATACGACGCGCAATCATGTTGCGAATTTTCTAAAAGACAAACAGAAGCGAAATGACATTGATTTGAGTCAATTAAACTTTCAGTTTTTAGAAGAGGTGCATGATTATTTTGTGGCATCTAAACAATGTTGCCACAACACGTCGGTTAAATACATTCGGATTATTAAAAAAATCGCCAAATTGGCAGTTCAGTATGGTTGGCTGGATAAAGATCCCTTTATGAACTTCAAGCAATCATTGGATGAAGTGCATAGGGGACATCTTTTGGAAAGTGAGCTTGATTTATTAGAGGAGCTAATCTTAGTCAAGTATAAGCATCAAAGAGTAAGGGATTTATTTATTTTTTGCTGTTACACGGGTTTATCTTATTGTGATGCCGCTTCACTTAGACAAGATCAAATAGTGGTCTATCCGGATGGAGAATTATGGATTAATATTCATCGAAAAAAGACAGGAGGAAAGACAAATATTCCACTTTTAGATAAGTCTTTAGCAATTTTGGAAAAGTATAAGAACGATCCAGAGTGCGATGTGAAAGGTACCGTTTTGCCTTTTATTTCTAATGCAAATATGAATACAACTTTAAAGATACTAGCTAAAATGGCTGGGATTAAAAAGAATATAAGCATGCATCTTTCACGGCACACGTTTTCAACGACTATAACATTGAACAATGATGTTCCACTTGAAACTGTTAGCCAAATGCTCGGCCATCGCAATCTACGTACCACTCAAATATATTCAAAGATTCTAGATAAAAAAACAGATAGAGACATGAAATTATTAAAGGAAAAACTAAACAAAAAAAAGATTAATTAAATTTTAAAAAGTAGACATGGAAAATCAAAACAAAAAGAAATCCGAAAGGGAAAATAGAAAACGCAAGGAACTAGCATATGTTCTAGAACGAATGTTTCAGCAACAAAAAGGGAATATTAAAAAAATATTGCTTGTTGATTATACTAATCGAAAATGGCTGAAGACGGGAGAATTACTAAAACTTCTTCAAGTGCCTATCGAAAGAATCACCCAGATGCGGAAATTTGGATTTATAAAAGGCCATCTTCAAAGTGGGGCTTATTATTATTCAGTTGAGTCAATAACAAAATTAGTAGAAGAGTATTTATTAACTAAAAAAATAAATTATGATATGTAAAAGTTTATTCTGTAACAGAGAGATTATTGATGAGCATGGATCTAGGGAATATTGTAACAATAATAACAGATGTAAAAACAAGCATCATGCTGCAATAAGGAAGGAAGAACTACTTAGATATAGAGAAGAAGAATCCTTCAAATTAAGAAGTGAATTTGCTATTAAGTGTTTTACCCAATTATTATTTAAAATAAAAAAAACCAGATTTATGATTTTTAAAGAATTCGAGTTATTGAATTTGAATTTGAATGACGATATCTTTTTTAAGAAAAGTTTAGGCCCAGGCTTTTCTGAGTATAAAATTGATATTTATACTATTTTACATTCAGAAAAGGCTGGGAGAATTTATATTTATAGGTAAAGTCTTAAAATTGTGTAAACGAATGAAAATGTATCTGCAAACAAGTAGAAAAATCGTCTATTTCGAATTTGAAACTGTTTTTATGTGAATTTGTTTATTTTCATTAATTGGAAGTGAACAAATTCTTACGTAATCTTTAGGAATTTTTCTTTTGTTTCCATTTCCTATTTATTTTTTTGGCTTTATCAGGAAACATATAGATGAATAACGGTATTGCTAAAATTAAAATAACGATAGTTATTAATATGTAGAAGGAAATCTGATTTAATCCAGACTTTTGTTGGAAGTTGTTTACTCCAGATAGTATAGGACCAACGCTACTAATCGATGTAAACAAACCCACAACAGCTAAAAGCATGTTGGAACGGCTTTGTTTTTGTTCTTGAATTGCTTGACTAATTCTATTTATTCTATCTTGAAATTTTTTCAATTCAGGTTCAATATCGAGTGTTTTTCTGTGTTCTTGGTAAATTAGATTTGGCAAAAAATTGTACGAAATGTGACTGACATTATACGCATTTAGAAAAGCTTCAAATTGATCTCGCACCTTGACGGAGTCATCAATCATTTCAGAGTTGAAGCGGAACAAATTGAACTTGATTACCAAATTATGGATAAAAATCCTAAAGTAAAGTTGAGACCAAGTGGTTGTGTGAAAAGATTGTTTATTACCATCAAGTAATCCCTTTCCAAGAACAGTGAATGTGTCGAATAAGGGAAGAATATCATAGTTGTTAAAGACGGATATTTTTGTTTTCATTAATTCATCAAAATAATCGTTGCTAGGAGAATACGTTTCATTTCCGCCTGCAGTGCCTATTTTTGAAACACAACCAATGTCATATAAAAGTTCCAATCTCTTTTTATGATCAATTTCTTCTTCTAAATCTATAACAGAAAATAGCTTAAATTTTGAGCCGGAATATTCGTCAACTTTTACTTTTTTTGTCTTTAAATCAGTACTTATTTTAATTCCTCCTAGCACTTGCTCTTCAATCCAATTTACCCATTTAAAATCTTTACCGTTCTCATTTATTTCTGTATGAAAGTTTCTTGAACAAAAGAGTAAGTCCGAATAGCGGGATAATAGCTTGGAGTCTATTGTTAATTCAATTGAAAAGAAATGAAGATTATTTGGAAATAAGAAAAGCTCAACATCTCCTACAATAGCATTTAACCATTCTTTTTCTTTTGTTTCATAATTAGTTCTAACTACAAGCAAAATTTCTTTGTTTAGTGTTTTTTTTAGAATTGTAGAACTCGTTTCTTCCGATTTAAAAAAATAGATATCTCTAAATTCTGGATACCAGTAATTTTTAATGAATGAATTGTTTGTATCGATTTCTTCTTCTTTGTAATTACTGTCCTTGAAATTTTTCACGATAGTTTGAAGCCTACCAGTTGTTTCAAAAACACCGATTATACGTATAATAGAATTACTTACTTTAAAATCTAAAATGTTATTCATGTATTGTAAAAATTTAGTAGCTCAAAAAAATGTAGCGTATTTACTTTTGAATCGTGCTAATTGATTGTCAGATTTTTTTAATTTTTCACACTATCAAACAGTGACGCAATGTAAAAAATTCATTTGACAATTTTGTGAAGTTATTGAAAATTAATATATTATTAAATTGTACACTATTAATCCAAAGTAATGCAAGACATTTTAAGAAATCTCGATTTACAAAATCATCCATTTATAGTAAAAGAAATCGATTTTATTACTGCTGTTTTTAATCAAAATAAAGCCTTGTTGAGGAATTAATTGAAATCCTGAAAAGCGATCTTTCCTTTAATTAATTTCAGCATTTAATATTACCGCTTTTTTGAATTCATCCGATACATTAAACTCTCTAAATGCTTCATTTACAGCTTCAGGTTTTAATCCTTCTAAAGGCTGTAACATTTTATTTAATGACACTTCTTTCATTGCAGGGAATCGGTAGAAATTTTCGGCACCATCATCTGCACAGCGATACGTAAAGATCCAACGAATCGTTGACGAACTTCTCCATTCATCTTCTTGCTCTTCCTTTTCATTGTATTTGAAGAACCAATCTGAAATTCGTAAATTGGAATAAGCGACTTGCGCCTCGTCTAATCCGTCAATTAGAATTACTAAATTCTCTGTTGAATTGTTTCTTGGGTTTTTGAAATGTTCATCTAATAACTCTTGAAAAAGATGAATTAAATCGATATATTTAGAAGGTAATCGTTCAAGTTTTCTGGAAATGGTTTCATTTTCAATTGACCACCATTGATTTCGTTTACCCTGCAGAATTAAATGATACAATGTTGCATGTAAACTATTTTGCATTCCTGCCCCACAAAAATGGTAAAGGATAGGAATATTCGCTTTTTCCGCTTGATTTTGTAACTGATAAATTAAATCAGCCATCAAAGCGCCTTTCCCCATGCCAGCAGGAGATTTAATAGGAAGAACATTTTGTTCACAATCAGATTTTGTGAAATTGATGATTTCATTTCGCTCTCGCTCTCTTCCAACAAAACATGCACGATAATATGAAAGTCGCTCACTGTGGTCAAAAACCTGTCCAGCTCCACCTTTGATTGCATTTTTTAATGGTTCAAAAGCTGGCTCCACATGTTCAATCGCACCTTGTTTTATTTCATCACCAAAAAATGTGTTTAAAAACGCTGCATTTTGTTTGTTGTCGTAAAGTCCCTGAAATATATAGGGTAAACCATCTTTTTCTCCAACTTGCAAATAGGGGTGAAGTGGAATCAAATCGCCTGATAAATTCCAATAAAATTGACCCTCTTTTTCGTGTAATTCACCTTCATTAAATAGCGCTATTAAATCAGCCATTTCATCAAATATTTCGATTCCTTTTATTAGTTGACTGGATTGTTCCGGATTTAAACTGATTTGTTGATGCACAAACCTATTGCGAAATGTTATAAATCTATCTATTAAAGAACTACCTCCTTTTGTTTGTTGAATTGGATTTGACCATTTTGATTCTGGACTAACACTAATCATCCAAATATTCTTCCAGCTTGTATCAGATGGAAGTGATTCTCTTAAATTTTCAATTACTTGTTTCATGAATAAGGCATCACCTTGATCATCTAACCTTTGCAACTTAGAACATAATTGAATGACAGAACCAATACGCAGCATTAATGTGCTCATGCCTATAGCAGCCATGAAATAATTATTAACTCCTGATGGATCTTTTTCAATTAAATCAGATAAAGACGATACATCTGTATTGATTCCTTTTTCCGCTTTAATTTCGATAAAGCGCTGATGGTATTTTTGAATGGGAGATTCTATCATGAATATTGATTAAATGGATAGTACTTTATGCTGATATTCCAACTTGACATCTCTTCTGCCTAAAGTTAGAAAAATACGGGAAGATTCCTTTATGTCAATAGGGAAACCATATAATTCGTCTATTTCATCTTTTTCAAATGGCTCTTTTTCAACATTTAAAAAGGGTTGAAGAATAGAGAAACATTCGTGCACAAATTCAATTGGATAATTATTTTCATCTGCAAAACGTCTTGCAATAACCTTCTTTTCCTTGGATAAAACATGCGTAACCTTTTTTGCAATTTCTTCTAATTGCTGGTAGGCCTCTAATTCTTCTTTTCTTTCAATACTCGGACCTTTGAATCGTAAAAAGTTAATCAAACTTTTTTGAAGTTGAACTTGGGATGGGATAATTCCCTCAGCCTCTAGATTAATAGATCCATTGAAAAAGCGATTCAAATAGGTATAATGCCAAGAAGTTGCTATCAGAGGGATTTCCAATTCATATAAATCATTGACCAGTTGCAACACATGATAAGGATTGAATAATGCAATGTGAGCATCGTGCAGAACAACTACTAATTGTTTTGTCAATTTAGTGCGTGTGTTTTTGTAGTGTTTAAATACATCTTTTAGGTATTTTTCATCATTCGTTTCTTCATATAAGCATTTACCAATTTCTGTTTCCATAAAGCGACTCGTAAAACTCGCTCCTTGTTCATTTAAAACATATTGTACAACAATAAATTTATTCGGGTCCAAATTTTGCACAACAGATTGATAGGCTAGGACTCCATTTGTATCACCAGGTCTATACCAGATTGAGAAAGCCCCTTTCTTTTTTTCTTCGATGAAAGAACTTACTTGTTGAATTACCTGTTGTAACGGTTCTATTTTCTGAAAAGCAAATTCTCGCTCTTCTTTAACGAAATCATTGCTGTATTCATGTGCTATCCGTTTTGCTAGGTTCCCAAAAGTATTACAATTCTGAAAATGCTTCCATGCTGAAATATCCGTTATATTCCAGTTTCCATTGAACCCTTTTTGATCTAAAAAATGAAAATTGCCCCAATTTTTCTCGAATAATTTCAGTTCTTCTAATTGGATTAAAATGCTTTCCATTTTCTTCGATTCCAAGCGATTTGTTTCCGGGGGCAACACAAAAAAGCCATGCATCACACTATTCCTCAAAGATGCCAAGTGGTGGATTTCTTCGTTTAGCACTTCTTTTCCATCCTTCGTTTCCCAAAATAGTGGATATAGTAGACTAGCATCTTCTCCTTCCGCTTCTTTGATCATATTCGCCGCCCACCGATACAAAGGTCCGGCATTGTATGCATGTCCATTTGACAAGAATAAAGAAATGAGAAAATCGTTATAGACTTCTTTTTGATTAGCTTGTTGCAAGTATACTGCAATTCCCATCACTGCCAGTTGGGATAGAATCTCTTCGCCTAATTCAACGAGTTCATCCGCAGCATATGCTTCTTCTTCAGATTGGGCTGCTGAGACTTTTTGAATGAGGCGCGGTGGGATAATTCTATTTTGAAAATTTATCATCGTACAATTTCTATGTTAACTTTTTTTCTTCAATTTTCTGGTCTAACCAGTCAAAGACTTCTTTTGTGTAAGAATTCCAAACTTCACTTTCTGAGAATTTATCTACTATTGATTTTAATCCAAGTGTTTTGTTTGTATGTCCTAATTGGGTGAAAATTTGATTGATATAGTCATGTTTATTTATTACCACAAGTATTGATTTAGCGGCCTCTACAATTTCTGACCCATCATTCATACGTTGAAGTGTCAAATGCAAAAATTGTTCAGGCGAATATTCCTCTTCAAGAATAAATTGCCTTATACAATCCAACGAATCATTTATTTTTTCTTCATTGGATGGTTCCGTTCCTGTTAGATGTTTTTGAATTTGAATTTTCTGATCTTCCCTCGTGCGATAAAGATCACCGTCTAAAATGACTAGTTTATCTTTCGTGTTTTCGCCTTTTAGTTTCAAACCAGCTAAAAGAGTAAAGGCATTGTTAATCGAACCATATTTTAGTATGGCGCAAAATCTTCGAATATTTTTTTGTTCTAATATTCTGGAAACGATCAATTCCGCCAATTCATCTTCAACATAAATTTCAAATAATGCAGTTTGTTCTCCAGTTAACCTTCTTAAAGAATCAGGATGCGTATATTCCAGACAAATTGTTTTGTGTTCATTTTGATGAATATGCCGGATATTGATATCATTTCTTTCTGCTAAATTTTCCCTATGACTCGAAAAAACAATTTGCAGGCTTTTTTCTACAGCTGATTTCTGTAACCAATCGATCAACCTATTTAACGCTTCTGTGTGAAGTGTAAGATCAATTTCATCAATTACAATTAGCGCATATTTTTCGGCTTGTGAAACAACTTGAAGAATATTAAACAAGCGTTGTTCACCAGCACCCATCGCCAAAGATGAATATGAGACATCGTTTCGCTGGACACCAACCAATGTTTTAAGACTTTTTGTTACTTTATGTGTATTAAGCTCGACGTATTCAGTATTCAATATGTATGATGCGATTTTTCGAATTTCATCTGAACTTTGATCGGTTAAATTTTTCGTTTGGAAATGAACCAAACTTTGTGATTTAAACTTTTCTATTTCAGGCACACAAGAATTTATACCTATAAAATAAGTCGGCCGAATAGGTCTATGATTGTACCTTGGATTCCATCTTGAATCTTTAAAATAGTTCCGTTTTACTTCAGAATACTCCTCTTTTCCTTGACGATAAGAATGCAAAAGTTCTATTGAACTTCCTTCGTATTTGGAATGTGGGGTGTGAATAAAAAACTGACTGAATTTAAAATTTTGATCTGCTTTTTTTTCAGGTCTATACAAACAAAGAAGTGCGTATAAAATGGATGACTTTCCAGAACAATTCACACCAAAAATTGCTGTCAATGGAAAAGGCTCAAATGAAATTTCAACATCCTTCAGGTTTTTTAGCTGGTTAAATTTAAGCGCGTGTATACGTTGCTGGCTGATATTCATAAGTTTAATTTATATTTGAAATTCACATTGTTTCCAGATTGATCTAATTCAATTTTTTGGGTTAGGCGTGGTTGGAGGGAATTATTTAATTGCAGCATGAGTGGTTACCTGTTGGTGGTTTATGATTAAATAATCTGATTAAGCTATGAAGTGATTGTTCGGCTTGATTTAAGTCTTTAAAAGGTCCAGCCCAGAAGCCTTTTTCATTACTTCCTGAATCAAACATGCCGTTTCCTTTTTTACATTGTCCACAATCACCATAATGGATTAAAATTGTTCGATCTTTAAAGGTTGGGTAGTTGATGTAGAAGTAATACATATTATTTAGTTTTAATTATTAATTCGTATTTGTCGTTAAGCTTCCTTTGACAATTCAGTCGCAGATGTAACTGAGATATTTTGGTAAGCTTCTTTGCAAGGTTAGTTTTCTGTTGGGTTGTCGTTCATCCATGTTAGATCAAAAAGTTCATTAGCCAATTCATTGTACCCTATATAATCATCAGGAAAATAGGTCTTATATACAGCATGCTGTTCTAAAATACTTTTAAATTTCTTTCTGTCTTTCATCGTTCTGAAAAGAATTGGAGAGAATTTTATTTGATCTGTCTGCTTTAAAAGTTCATTTGAAATCAATTTATCAGTTGGAGATTCATTATCTGGATACTCAGTCACTTCAATTGTTAAAGTACTAGAATTAATAATTCCTGAATAAATTCCAGTAATTGATAGCGAAATTTTTGCCTTACCGATTCCAATTGCAGTTACTACTCCTTTTTGGTCGACCAAAGCCACCTTTTCATTGTTTGAACTCCAGATTCCTTCTTCAGTATAGTTTTTTGAAGTAAATTGAAAAGTTTCATTGAGTATCATGATTGGCTTTCCTTGAATAACTCCAGGAATCGCCCACTCAACATATGTGTTTTCGTCTTCGTCCCAAAAAGAATAAATACTAAACCTTTTTTTCGCTGCAAAATCTTTGATCTTCTCTAAAATTTCGGAGTGTTGTATTATTGATTTTGATTGCAGAAAAAGAGAAAGTGATTGGCAATTCCTCTCATTATCCAATTGAATTTCGGGTAATAGCATCAGAAGGTCTTTAATTATTTCACTTACTATTTGGTTCTCAGGCAATAAACCTAATAGCAAAAGACACTCTAAAATATTTTCGTTTTTAGTAGCTATTGGAACTAAAAAATTCTCAGTTACAGTCGGATAAAATTCTTCAATCAAATCTACTTTATTATATAACCTCAATAATCCTCGAATATTTATTTTATCAGTAATCAAAAAAAGGTTTTGATTCTTAACAATTGTTGAAACCTCATTTACCGTTTTATTGTTTTCATATAGGCACGTAAATAGGTAGAGTTGATCTATCGGATGTCTATTAAATTGTCTTGATGTAATTATTTCAATAACTATTTGGACTAAAAATTCTGTTTTTATGGACTTAAATTTTATTATTTCAAAAAACGAAATTACACCTTGTTCATCAAAAAAATTAAAGTAAATACTCAGAGTTTTAACTATTGTTTTTTTATCGATTTTTGTTTCTACAGCAATACCAATTATATTTTCTATTTCAGAACTTCTACTCAAAAAATTCAACCCAAAATTATAGTACGTTTGTTCATGTTTGTCTTCATAGAATTCCAATAACTCTTTGGATATAGAATTAAATTCTTTCCAATTTCGATTCATTATTAAATTTGTTAATCCAATTTCAAATCCTAATGATGGAATCTTATAATTCATTAAATGAGGCAAAAGATTTATTGCCATTTGGATTTCTTGCTTTTCTAAATAGACTTTACCCAAATTGAAAATATATTTTTCCTGCCTGAAATTTGATATTTCCGTCTTAATTTCAACTTTTTCAAATAAATGTATAGGCTCTAAAGATTTTTCGATACTTAATTTAAAAGTTTTTATGAGTAACTTTAATTTCAGTATTTCAGAGCTAATATCGATGTCTAAACCATATTTTTTTTCGTCAAGATAAAAAGCTACATCACATTTTTTGATGAAATCTAATTCAAATACATTGCGATTGTTCCATATTTCATTCATGAGGTCATATCGATTCTCGAAATATATTTTAGGAATTAATTGAATTAATAAATCCATAAAACCTAGCTTTATTGCTATTTCACAAATAGCTAGTTCCCAACTAGAATAATAGTCTTGTGGGTCAGAATAGTTATCTTGCTCCTCTAAAAAGAGTTCTCGTAACTCTTCCAAATTTTGCTCTAGAATTTTGTTCTTTATTTGTTCTATTTCTTCTGAACCCAAATAACTTAATTCAAAATCTTTTAAGTCAATAATTTGATTGAATGCAATTTCTTTTAAAAATCCTTTGAATTCGAATAATCTCAAAAGATAAAGTTTATCAGAATAAGGCATTTCCTTTTGGCTAATTTCGTTGATTGATGAGAATAGCACTTCATTGATGATAAATATTAAATCTGTTCGTTTGTATGATACCAAGTGAAAGTAATTGGAGAAAAGATTATCCATGATAAGATAATCAAATTTATTTATTGCAATGAACTGTGAATAATTGTCAAAATGTAGGTCAATACTCGATTTGTCAATTTGTTGTTTTTGATGCAAAAGAAACCAAGTTGCATTGGGAGAAAAAATGCCGTCATGAATAATTAAATCGGCTGTATTTTTTAGGTTTTGGTTGTCTAAAAAATTAAAATGACCAACGGCTAAATAACATGCTTTAAAAAAATCTTTTTTTTCTAAAAGATTATATAGCTCCTGAGAAATGCGCAATTCCAAATCTTGTGGTAAAAGCAAGATATAATTTTCAATCTCTTCAGGTTGCATCCAATTAGTTAACTTTAGGAATTCATCCAGATCTTGAATTTCAAAAGATTTGGGCTTAATTGATTCAAGTCTTTTAATTTTAAGATCCCAGTATATTTTGTGCATCTTTTGCAAAAGAGGATTATAATCTGAATTACTATCGTATTTGTCAATCGTTTTCCCAAATGAATCGTAAGTTTGTTCGATGTTTTGAATTAGTTCTTCTATAAAAATAAAATATTGGTTTGGAAGCAATTTTAGTTTCTCAAGCATTAGAGTTTCATCAAAATTATTTATTATTCCAGATTTGTATTTGTAGATTTCAAGTTTGTCGAATAAGTATCCTGAACTGATTTCCAATGTATTTAGTTTTGCACCAAGTAAAAACATCAATGGTATAGGGAAAAAAGATAAATCTTGGTCATCATTCTCTTCACAAAGCATAATTAAGCATTCTTCTAATTTAGAATTGAGTGCATTTAATTTTTCCAAATCAATTATGTCAAATTGTAATAAAGTCAAGAGGCAATTAAAGTAAATTGTAAATTTTACTTGCTTTTCATAAAGAGTTTCTGAATCCAGATTTTCAATGTATTCAATTATTATTTGAGTTTCATAGAGATCAATATGATATAAAATATCTTCTGTTCTACTTTTCTCTTCTAAATAATATTTAAAAAGTTTATAGTAGTATGAATATTTTAATTTATCGTCACATAGTTCCAATGAGTTCAGGGCTTCATAAAAAAAATGATATGTCCAGTTAAATCTTCCTGAAATAAAGATTTGACGTGCGATAAATCCATTATCGGCTAAATTCTTTATTTTGCAAATAGTACTTTTATTTTCTGAGATTTGAAATTGAATATTCAAATGATATCCTAAAAACTCCAAACTGTAATACTCAAATTCATCTTTTTTTTGTTCTTTGATAGCTTGTTCTAGTCGAGCAATCAGTTCTTCTTGAAGCTTGAGGATTTTTTTTTCTGAAAGCTTCTGCAACAAAAACACCTTCAAGCGCTCGTGATACAACTGGTATTTCCCACTTTCTGGGCTATTGAACCAGGCGCTGTACTTTGAAATAAAATCTTGTATTTCGTCTTCGGTTTCGCCCAAAACCTCGGCCACAAACCCTGCACTTACTTCCTTTTTTAATAATGCCCAAATAGAAAAGCGTTGCAGGAGTTTTTGTCGCTCCACAACAGAGGTTCGTTCATCGAAAGCTTCTTCGTAAAGTCCAATTAAACCTTCTGGTAATTCTGCTGCGTTTTCTGGATGGATGCTTCCTTTGATGAGGCCATCGTATATGTAACGGAGATATGTTGGTTCGAGTTGGGACATTTTTATAATTGGGTATTTCTTACAAATTCACGGAAATTATCCTTGTCAATCACAGTGCCTGTTGCATCGTATTCACGCAAGAAAGTGGAAGGAATTTTAACGGACCCTTTTCGTTTCCATTTAAATTCATAGGCAGTTAATTGACCATTTGATTCTTCCACAAAATCGATTTCTTGCTTTTGTACCGTGCGCCAGAAATAGTTGTTTGTGTAAATATGGTTGTATTGTTGCATCTTCAAACGCTCTGATATTAAAAAATTCTCCCACAAAGCACCTTTATCTGTTCGCAAATCCAGTGGATTAAGATTGTTGATGATCATATTACGTATACCGTTATCGTAAAAGTAAATCTTCCGGTTATTTTTGATTTCATTGCGTTGGTTCCTGCTGAAACTATTTAACCTGAAAACAATGAATGCCTTTTCCAGCAAATCTATATATTTTGAAACAGTAGCTTTGTCAATCTGCAACATATTAGACAATTCATTGTAGGAAACCTCACTTCCGAGCTGTAAGGCTAATGCTTTCAATAATTTATCCAATAAATCCGGCTTTTTAATTCCTGTTAATGACAAAATATCTTTGTATAAATAGCTGGATGTAAGTTGCTTTAATACCTCACGTGCTTCAGATCGATTATTAAGTATATCTGGATACATCCCGTATATCAATCTTTCTTCCAGTTGTGCGTTTGCTTCTACATAGCCAACATGGTTTTCAAATTCTTCCCAACTAATTGGAAATAACTGGTATTCATACTTTCTTCCAGTTAATGGTTCTTGTGTTGAATTACTAATTTCCAATGCAGAAGATCCACTCAATACTAATTGCACATCTTTGATTTGATCCGTGATCATTTTGCCAATGAGTCCAATATCTTTGATGCGTTGTGCCTCATCGATGAAAATATAATGGTGATTTCCAATGATGGATTTCAATTTTGAAACACCAGCATTTTCTAATAAATCTCTAATTTCTGGGTCGTCTCCATTTAGAAAGAGAAAATCTTTTCCATCAAGACATTCTTTTAACAAAGTAGTTTTCCCTACTTGTCTTGGCCCAAGTAGAACTATAGCTTTTCCTTTGTTAAGCTTAGAAATTAGTGTTTTATATAAGTCTCTTTTAATCATAATCACCAAATATACTATATTTTTAGAGAATTAAATCACTGAATAAGTGTGTTATTTGTAGTTTTAATCTGTTTTCGCAGCGTTTAGAGTCAATACTTTCTTTGATTAATCAATCCTATATGCAATTGTTTTTTTAATTACTTATAATCTCATAAACGGGAATATATAAAAATGAATTGAATTTATACCTATCATTTCTTTCATTACCTCTATTAATTAACTTTTCCATATTGCTCTTCCCATACCTCAGCACCAGTGCGGTTATCGTGAGGCAGATCACTTGGCTTTTTATGATTGACCATTATTATAATGGATACAATAGTAAATAACCAAAATAAAATAAAGTACTTTCCAAAATGGCCTTTAAAATACCATCGGATAAAAGCTACTGTTAGTGCGATTATAATTATTTTATTGAGAAGTTCCCAAAATCCTTTCATACTGCTTAGTTTACATTATGTTAGGAACATCTGGATAGGGAATAAACGATTCTATGAAAATAATAAATGGATTCTTTGTAAACATTGCTGTTACGATAGTTAGAACACTGATCAAGATGGCGACACCAACGTTATTCTCCTTGATTTGAGTGTATTCATCAAGTTGTGTTGTAAGAAAAGCAAACATTTTGTATGCAATAAAAACAATTGCAGCACTAAAAACATAACCAAGAAATAAAAACATTCCAATGTATTGGGCATATTTTAAAATTAATGTGCCTAGTGAATAATTACCTGTTTGAATGAGTTTAAAAGTTGCTGTAAGCGGCTCCATTATTCCAAAAGTAATGTATGAAACTGAAAAGATTGTTCCGCTTAAAAAGATGAGAAATGACAGGTTTTTGTATGGATCGATTTCCCCAGTTTTTTTAACATAGAAATTCATTACTACCATTTTTGTTAAAAAAACGGTCATAATTCCTATCAAAACGGATAGTAATAACTCAAAGGCTGCTGAACTGAAAATTGTACTCATAGTTTTTATTTTATAAATTAGTATTCGGACCCATTGCAATATACCAGTAGCGCATATTGCTGCATTCATCAGAAATACTGCCTGGTGTAAATCCCTTGGCAGTTGTTTCCCACACATAATATTTTAAACCTTGATATTTTAGATAATCTCCACGATAATTCCCTGATACACCAATTATTGCATGGGAATACTCATCAGATGCCAATACCACGACATTGAATCCAAGTTTTGAAAGTACATGATACAATAAAACACTTCTTGTATCGCAATCACCTTTAAAATTACCCATAAATTCAGTTGGTGATTGAACGCCAAATTTTATTTTATCTAGACAAGGTCCTCCAGTTCGGTGGTATTCAGAGATGAATCCTCCATATACTCGATCTGCTTCACGATGACTCAAATCATGCACCAAGTAATAAGGAATACTTTGTATGGAAGAAACTACCATATCGGCAAAATCTGATTTATTCATGTTTTTTGTCCTGCCAATTTTCTTGTATTCTTTTATTATTTCGGTGAGGTAATCATTATTTTGATTAACTAGATTGCGATAGATAATAGTATAATATGTTCTAGCATCATTCGCATTAACTTCAAGTTTATCCCGTTTTAAGCGAGAAATATTGTAAAAATCACTTCTTACTTTAAAAATCCCAGAATGAAAGTTATTGCTGTTATCATTCCAATTGAGTTGATGTTTTAAGAATGAAATAGCGACAGTATCATCTGTTTCCGTTCGTATGGTGCTACTATCAATTTCTGGGGTATATTCCCAATCTGTATCGCCTTGATCAACATATTCAGGAGTATCGTCTTTGGTTTTTTTAATATGACCATCTAAATTGATCATATTAAACAATAAATAAAAGGATAAAAGCAAAAGGCAAATTCCAATGAGTCGAATAAATTTACCAATTCTGGAAAATAGAATTAAACCAATAGCAAGAACAAGAAAATAGGTTGTGTTTGCGGTAAATCCATGTTTAAAAAGTCCATCCAAAACATAGATTAAAAAAAGATATCCAATGAAGTTAAATAAGTAATTATTGATACTCCAGTTTCTTTGAAACCAAGGAAAACGATCACTTAGGGCTTGTGATAATATAATAGAAAAGAAAATAGCAGGTATTACCAAACTTAAAATTCCTAGACCATGTATTTGAGAAAGCAAATAAATTGAAAATAATCCAATAATAAGTCCTCCAATAATTGGTTGCCAAAATTTTCTTGATGGAGATAAAACTGAACTTGCAGGGGTGATTAATGTGTTATTCGTTTTAAATAAATTGAAATTAAAAAAACCAGATAACCCGGCTGGCTTCAGTGGTTTGTCTACAACGACTGCAGGGATAGGTAATATAACCTTTTTAAGAATAAATAAGATCGTTCCACTAAATTCTTGCAATTCAGTTCCATTGTAGGAATTCTTCTCGCCTTTTATTATATCTCTAATAACAAATTCAGAAACTTTTTCTTGGATAAATTCTGTCTCTGAAATAAATACTCTTATTTCTTTACTTCTTGAAGATTTATAATATAAACCTACACAATGTTCATTTAAATCTATTTCGGCAATAACAAAAGTATCTCTAACATCAATTGTCTCAAATTGGATATCAGAAATCGATAAATTTCCAGTAATTATAGAGTTTCCTTTTAGGAAATAACCTTTGGCAGAACCTTGTATATATAGAATTTCCTCTTTCAAACTATACCTTATTTAGCTGTTGGTTTGCCATAGAGTTCAATTTCTACTCTTCTGTTCATTGCGCGACCTTCTGCATCATCATTGGGTGCTCTAGGATTCTTTTCTCCTTCACCAATTGCTTCTAATCGTCTATTATCGACACCTTGAAAAATTATATACGTGCGAACGCATTCTGCTCTAGTCAATGATATTTTTTTATTTAAGTCATCATCTCCTCTAGAATCTGTGTTGCCAATTATTCGCGCTTTGAGATGAATGTTTTCCAATAGATAAAGACTTAATTTATCCAAATCTTTTTTAGAGGAAGGCATTAGTTTTGAGCTGTTTGTATAGAATTGAACATTAGATAATACCACAGTGCGGTATTCTATTGTTTTATCATTATCCGTTTTTGATATAGAATCAGGTTCTTCAGGAACAAAGTCTATTTTTCTTTGGTCTGTGTCGTCATCTTCAATTACTTGTTCTTGGTCATCATTTTTACGATTGTCATCTGAAAAGATTCCAGCACATCCTCTAAACAAGAATGATAAGAAACCCAAAAGTAATAGAATACCAATTAATCCACCACAACCTAATCTTAGAAAATTAAAGCAACCAGCTCCTCCAACAGGCCCATTAAGCATTGATCCAAATGGCATACATCCGTTTCTGTTCATTAACTGAGAAGTACTTGCTAAAGGAGCGCAACCTTTTCTACTTGAAAGGTCAGTTTCAAGAATAGAATTATCAGTATTTATTATTGGAATTGCTTTTATTTCTTCTTTTAAGGGAATATCCTTAAGCTTTTTTAATTTGCAATATAATTCAGCTTTTAATTGGCCATGACGGACTCCATTAACTAATCTTATTTCTGATGTTTGAGGATTATGAATAATTATATCGCTCGCATTGAATTTTCTAGCCATATCCAATGGATAGATTCCAACTTCTTTTGGAAAAACTTCTAATCCATAAATATAGTTATCTGAAAGAAAAGATTTACTTTCTCTTTCAGGCGGATTTCCTGGAATAAATTCAGCATCATTTAAAACTTTTCTTCCTTGCAGAACAATATCATTCAATGTGATATGTGTATGTTCATTATGGTTTAAAAATTCAGCAGAAAAACTACATTCCAATTTACCATATAACCAAGATTGATCCAAAGTTGTCTCTTCCATTATACTTTTTTATCAAAATGAAGAAACAAATTACGATCTATTATTTTTGTGTATCCTTTGAATACTGGTATTCTATTGAATGGAGGATCTTCATAAAGATTTGATTTTTCAAACTGATATTTAAAGTTCTTTTTCAAAAAAATTGAACAATCGTCAAAAGAAATTTGATCGTTTTTCTTCACGAGTATTTCAATTTCGTTTTGATATATTTTTCCATATTCAAAATTCTTTCCACACAATAAAAAGAGGTAATAAGGAATAATACTAAAAAAAGTAAAAAAGAGAAGCGCAATAAAAATAGGGGAGCCCTGAAGACTGAAAAGTAAATGAAAACGCTTAAAGGGCATATCAATGTCATTTAGTTGTGTCTCATAACTTTTTATAGAATTAAGAGTTGCTTTTGTTAACTCAGTCGCTTTAATAATCCTGATTTTTTCAAGAATTACGATGGAATTACTGATTTTCTGGATTTTAAAATTTATAATCCTCGCATCTGACTTGTCATTTTTTATTTGTGCAATTTCAATTCTTTTTTCTTCAATTCTATCGTCAATTGATTTTAATTGATGATCTGCTGAATTAGTTTTAAAGATTCGGTACTCTTTAACTAATTCAGATTTGATTTCATCTATTTTAGGATTAAGTTCTTTTCTGTAAACAAATGATACCAATGGAACTGTGATGGTAAAAACGAACATTGAAAAGATAAGTGCCCTAAAAATATTTCCGGAATTTAAGATGACTCTTTTTATCGTGATAACTTCCGATAAAGGAATTCCTATCGTTATTATCGAAAAGCGTAATATTGAGTAGTATACAAAACCTAGTATCAAACTTAATAAAAAGGCTAAAACATGACTTTGAAGAAGTAAATAGAAAAAATAACTAAATGCCAAAACACAAGCGACTATTAATGCTATGAATAGTATTGCAACGGCTCTATAATGTTTTTTCTCAGATTCTTTACATCGCTGAAAAAAAAGCATATCCATACCGAAAAGTCTGGCTGTAATGTTTTCCATTATTCTTCAGTGTAGAATCCTTCAGGATTTTCATCAATTTCTTTTCCTTTTTTAGTATGCCATTTTTCTATTACCTGGGTTGTTAGTTCTCCTTGTTTATCCAATTGTTTTTGTTTGGATTCCGTCTCGTGGGTTACTTCTAAAAAGTCAACTTTTTCTGCATCTTTTGCTCCGTTAATCGTGTCTACAAGTTTGTCTGAGAAAACAATTCCATTATACGCTTCGATTTTCTTTTTATTATTTTCAACCATGTATTCATAAGCACCTTTGGTCATCATCATCTTAAAAAAGATTGGACCTGCTTCGATTGAAAATAACACAAGAAAGATCATAGTTGGAACCCAAAAACTCAGTTCATGCGAAATTTGTATTCGTGCAAGTAATCCATCCAATTGATGAGCTACTATGACGTTTTTCTTATATTTTTTATCTCTTCCTTTATCGAGTTCATCGACTTCTTTGGTAAGTCTTTTTTGTCTGTCTGTAAGTGCTAATATTTCAGGCTCTTTTGTTTTTCTTTTTTCTAAAAGTTCTGCTTCTTGTTTATTCAGATTTTCTCTTTGTGCCTTTGCAGCAGGACCTTCACCAGCTTTTCCTGATCCAATTCTGCCAGCTATTTCATCCTCAAGTCTTTTTCTACCATCCAAGATTTCAATGCGTTGCTTTTCAAAAGTGCTTTCTATTTCTGTAATCTCAGTTTCTGCTTTTGAAAGATCAATTTTTTTGCTTTTCATTTGAAGATTTGTAATAGAATCTGTCTTCTGGTTCAAATCAATCAAAAAGTTATCTTGTTTCTTTTGTAATTCGGCGTCAATCTCAGTTTTCAGAATACGAATCTCAAGTGGGGCGGAGATGGCAAAGCCAAGTACAATTGCAATTAATATTCTTGGAAGTGCTTGTAATAATTCATTTCCAGTAATTCTATCTGTTCCATCACCTTTACCTGTGCTAGAAACAATAAATCTATCCATATTTAAAATAATTGCACCCCAAACTAATCCAAAAGCCAAGGAAAGAATGGACCAACCAATATTAATTGGGTCATCGCTAACAGCGTCACCTTTCGGTGCAAAAATGGTAAAAAAAGCATATGAACCAGAAACGCATGCAAGCAGTCCTGTGCAAAAAACAATTCCTCCAATACCTGCATATTTTACGCGATCAGCCATAGGTGATTGCATTAATATTTGCTCATCTGCTCCTGCACACCACCACATTTTTTTAGTGAATTTTGAAACAGGTTTTTCATTGTAGCCTTTTATATATTGTTTAATATCTTCCATAATAAATTAATTTTTCAGTTAGTATAATTAAGTAGTTCGTTTTTATATTCTAGTTCCTTGATTTCAGAAGGGTCAATTCCAATTAAATGAATCTGCGGTGTGCTTATTTCTGAGTTAAGCTTTGTGTTTCTGATTATTACAGATGATTTTTTTGTTGTCTCTAAATGGAATCGTTTTAAGGAAATTCCAAACCGAGAGCTCATTTCGGTTTCTAATCCTTTTGTTTGTAGAGAATGGACAGGTAATTCTAATTTTGAAATTGTCTTGAAACCTAATATGGTAAATTTTCTTATTTCAACGATAAATGGATTTTGATTTACTCGAAAAGACATTTCGCCGGTTGCAGAAATCGATGTGTAATTTCTCCAAAACCAAAAACTTCTTTTATACCAAATAAAAATGGCACCCTTTACTTGATTAGCAGTATTCCATGATACTTGAATAGTTGAGCCGTGAAGTATGAATTTATGGTTAGTTCTTAGCATTGGGCTAAATATATAAAATTAATATTGAAACTCCTTAAATATTGAAATGTTACTTTTTCGGATGAATGGATTATTATTTTAAATGATGAAATGAATAAATCAGGTTTTTTTTGAAATGTATTTTATTTTTTATATATTAAGAAAGTTGTAGTAATTGATATTTACAAAACGAATATTCATTTTTCATTTAAAAAATTCATAGAAATGGAAGAATCATATACAGATGCTATCAAAGCAGAGATGTTAAAAGGAAGATCATTTGAAGCCATTTTAAATGAAGACCCGCCAGAAGATTGTACAACAGATGAATTATATGCATGGCTAGATGCAGGAGAAATTGCTGGTCTTCATGAAAATATTGTTGATAATTTTAGTATCACAAAGAGAAAAGTATTTTTCCTTGAGAGATCATTAATGATACTTATACTGACAATGATTTTATCTCCGTTGTTTATTCAGGAAAACGTCTATTTATTATTTAATATTCCAATAGGAATTATGGTAGCAATTTTGGGTCGTAAAAACGCTGAAATATATTCAACTATTGAAATGAAAGTAAACCTGAATGAATTATGTAAACATTTAACGATTAAAGGATATACGCGTAGGGCAAAAATCAGAGATTTCTTTATTGAATTATTTTTTAGACCGCTACATTATATTTGTCTTTTATGTGAATTTCTATTTCCTCCGATAAATTTAAAAAAATAAAAATTTAATTATTCGAAGATTTAATTTTAAAAAGTAATAGAAATTTTGCCATAAGCAAGTATAAAAATGAATGATGATTTTGTTTTTTTATTCTCAAAAAGAACTGTTGGAAATGAAAGTGAAACGAGAGTAATTCCGAATTACTTCCGATCTTCTTTTAGGACCTTAAAAGATTATTTTATTAAATAATTTAGAGGCACATTTCAAGTCTATTTCAAAGACCTATTTTTGCCTAAATTTCATCACATTATTATTTTATTAAATAATAAAAGGGTAGTTAATTATTTAATAAAATAATTTTTTTGACAATTTATGGTTCTCATTCCAACTTTTTTTCTATCTTCGTATAAGAAAGTTATCAACACTTTTTCTTCAATTTTAGGTCCGTTTTCGGAAGGTCTCAGTATTGAACACATGCTTTAACTGACGCCTATAACGAACTGAAAATCAGAATACTTACATGTAAAAAATACTACCTCCGGCTCCACAACCCCATAAAAACCGCTTAAACAAGTTTTTTCCTTTTATTATTAATTTATTCTTTCCTTTTTCACAAGTGTCATTTTTCCTTATTTCATTACAAATAAAGGAAAAAGTTACCCTTACTTCATTACATTTATTTTGCCATTTTCCCGGTATTTTGTTATACTTGGTTTTAGAGCAAATTTAGTATGATAGAGACAAAAATTTGTAGCGCATAATGGTGCTTTTGATTTTAGTGTGTTGAGTAAAACATTAGCTTATTATGGCATGGAATCAGTTCAATTCCACCAACATTGTACGTATAAAATCTATAAAAAGAAATTGAATGTATTGTGTGATGAACACGGCATTGAATTAAAACACCACGATGCCTTAAGCGACGCAAAAGCCTGTGCGGAATTGTTTAAATTGCATTTGGACCTACTTCATTAAAACGAATTGTGGAGTATCGGTTAAGTACTATAATTTACCCTTTACTAGGCGTTAAAAGTTAATTGAAAAGCAAACAATTTGTTTACCTATGCTGATCCAA
>Ga0209190_1000510_pt1 | contig 28280 bp, 22 predicted proteins | sample M_140205_XF_Meta_FD_187315 | JGI IMG/M metagenome (GOLD analysis project Ga0209190, IMG submission 187315) | Freshwater microbial communities from Lake Montjoie, Canada to study carbon cycling - M_140205_XF_MetaG (SPAdes) (version 2) | ecosystem: Environmental > Aquatic > Freshwater > Lake...
CGGTTTGGTATTTGAGAGGGGGATTATTATCTGTCCACGAAAGAACATGGCGTTGGTCCAGCCTGGCGCCCCGGTGAGTTCGTAGAATGCAGTCTCGTCCATCAACCTAATCGAGCTGCTAAAGGCAGGGATCGTGCTAAATAGATCGGTGTATTCAGCGTGTGTTTTGTTTAACGCTTGAACGAGCTGATCCGCTAGGTCCGACCACTGAGAGGGCGAGATTAGGGTCAGCTTACTACCGTTTGCTAGATCTACTGGGGTAAAGCGTAAGAAGGGGGCCTGGTCTGCGCTGGCGTAGCGTGCCCGCTCAGGTGCTTGACCTACCTGTCTTCGGCCATCAGCAAAGGCGATTCCAACGTAGAGGATGACACCGAGCGCGAGCGCCATAACTGAGGTGCTTATGGCAGATCTAATAGTGGGGGCCGTAATCCAGCGTCGCATACCATTCTCCGTTTTTCATTGCGGAGAGAGAGGCTCTGTTGGATACGGCTTAAGAACGAGCATCCCCTCTTACATGGAATGTCGGCTTTTTTGCCTATAAACATGAGAACTCCCTTAAGCGAGCTATTCTAGCCACGCAACCCATTGAAATAGTGGGCAAGAATCAGAGAGGGTAGATTGGAGCGTATAGCGAAAAACGAGCCAAGCCCTTGTGAAGAGGGTGTGTTTTTCAGTATACTAGAGGTATTACCGGCAATACCCTTTAAGGATAGGTAGAGATTATGAGTTCAAATGCAGGTTCATGTGGTGGTGGTTCATGTGGCAGTAGCTCAAGCAGTGCTAGTTCAACAGGCACTAGCTCATGCAGCAGCGGAGCCGCTGTTAAGAACGTAGCCAGCCAGCCAGAGGGCGAGTTTGTAGCCTCAGATGAGATGCCGGTGCTCTTTACCCCATCAGCTATTGATGCCGTGGCCAAGGCGCTTAAGGACGAAGGCGAGGATGGAGATTTTCTACGCATCTCGGTAGTTGGTGGTGGATGCTCCGGTTATCAGTACGGATTAGATTTTGATAAAGAGGAGCGCATGGGCGACCTAGCGCTCGAGTTGAACGGTGTAAAGGTGGTTGTTGATGCGGTTAGCGTTGGCTATCTACGAGGTACCGTTGTTGATTACGTATCGGGTCTAAATGGAACCGGATTTCAATTTAAGAATCCGAACGCCAAGCGCACCTGTGGATGCGGTAGCTCGTTTAGCTAAGGGTAATCCCTAGTTTCAAATGTATTTAAAGCATGACTAGCATCGCTTTAGGGTGGTATATTGGGCAGCTCCAACCTTAATCAAATAGAGGTGCTGGGTATGATGCCAAAAACGCTTTCAATCGTTCTTTCAATCACAATTGTGCTAGCTGGGTGTGGTTCTAGTTCGCAGCAGCACGGCTCGATAGCAGATGTAGTAGGTGCCACTGCACTTGGGCTTGAGGTCGCAGAGACCACGCAGGACCAGGCTCGTAATGAGGTATTGAGTACTCCGACCGAATTTGATCTTACTATCGAGCAGGATACCTATTCGTGGGAACGGGCTAGGTTTTTTCTAGAAAACTATGTCCAGGCTGCCCAGGCACCAGCTATTCCGGTAACCAAGGTGGTCGGTTCCCGTTGGGCACTCTCCAGCCCCCCTAGTAGTGGTCACTATGTGTATGAGGTATGGAGGGAGGCGATTCCAGATGGGTTTCACTACTCAATTAAGTGTCTTGCAAGTAGCGATACAGCCGACCAATCACAGGCTCTACTTAACTCGGCAAATTTAGCCCGCTTTGTCCGCGATGGTAAACTTGAGGTTTCTTTGCTCCCAGTAGATACGGGGCGATAATGGTAGCCTTTGCGAGTAGGAGAAACTCCTACGTGTTGCAGCTACGTTCAGGCACATAATACCGCTAAAGTTAATATAGTTTCTGCCGATATGAATATGCGATACCAAGTACTTTGTAGTGCTTGGAGCGATAGTTCATACCCGGCATGCTACACTTAACGGATAGATCTAAGTTAAGGGCGTTTATAGGAGTAGTTCTAGCTGCTGTGTCGCCATACTGCCTAGCGTCAGATGCTAACGCAGAGCCGCTGAGGGTCTTTCCAGGGCAGTACATTGTAACCCTTCCTACAGCTAGCACTGCCCATGAGAGCGCCTTGGCGCTAGCCTCCAGCCCCTTTCTTGACCTAGATCCACAGCACGGGCAGGTGAAAGAGGTGCTCAGTTCAGACACGGTGCTTATAGCTGGTGTGCCGGGGGTGATGGTAGCGGGGCAGGTTACTGCGTTGAGTATGCCAGATGCCGATGGAGCCGTGCCCTATGAGCCGCAGAACGACTACTGCAAGCAACTATTAGCCACAGGGGATTTCGCCTCCTGTTCACCAAACTACCTTGTGTCTGTACTGGATCTTGTCCCAGACGATCCATCGTATCAATCGATGTGGGGATTAAGCGATGCAGAGGGGATCTCCGCCGCACGAGCGTGGAATCTATCGACCGGGTCGGATGCGACCGTGGTGGCAGTAATTGATACCGGCGTCGATTATACGCACCCTGATCTGGCGGCAAATATCTGGGTTAATCCGGGAGAGATCGCCGCAAACGGAATTGACGATGATGGTAATGGATATATCGACGATCTACACGGTATCAATGCAGTCGATGGCGCACTGAATCCTGGGAACCCCTTTGATGATCACTATCACGGCACGCATGTGGCAGGCACGATTGGGGCGGTTGGTAATAACGGGGTGGGGGTCGTTGGGGTAAATCATCGCGTCAAGATTATGGCGCTCAAGTTTATCGCCGCAAGTGGTAGTGGGCAGCTCGCGGATGCGATCAAGGCGATCGACTACATGGTCAATATGAAGGTGCTCTACGGTATCAATGTTTTGGTATCGAACAACTCCTGGGGTGGAGGGGGATACTCGCTAGCACTTCAACAGGCGATTCAGCGCGCACGTTCAGCAGGAATAATCTTTGTAGCGGCTGCTGGAAATGAGGCGAGTGATACCGATGCCTGGGAGACTTATCCAGCCGCATACGAGGTTGATAACGTGGTTTCGGTTGCAGCCCTTGGACAAGATCAACGCCTGGCGAGCTTTTCAAACTACGGGGAGAGCTCGGTCGATATAGCGGCACCCGGGGATGGGATCTTAAGCACCTTGCCAGCGAATACCTATGGGAACCTCTCTGGCACCTCAATGGCAACGCCGCATGTAGTGGGGGCGTTAGCGCTTCTCTTTGCGCGCGAACCAGGGCTCTCATTCCTAGAGGCGATCGACCGACTATACCTCACGGGTCGCGAGCTGCCGAGCCTTTATGATTCAGCTAGGGGGGTGCCCCTCGTTAGAACGCAGCGCACCCTGAACGTTGCGCGTATGCTATATAAAGAGGCTTCGCCACTACCTACTCCGATCGCAGGTAGCGAGCCGTGTCGGTACGATCTGCAATTCACCAACCTAATTAATGCTGGTGATGTTGATACCTCGGCTGACGAAGCGCCTATAATAAATCAGGTGGACGAGGGGGAATTCTACCCCGTCGATCTGCCCTTTACCCTGCCGTTCTTCCGCACTAGCACTAACAAGATCTGGATCTCACCGAACGGAACGGTTTATAGCAAGGAGCCGACGGGCTTCGATTACAGGATCTCGGCACGTGCGCCGATGAATTCAATAGCAGGCCTCCATACCGATCTAATACCTAGAGCCGCTGACCAGGGGGTGCGGGTACAGGTGGCTTTAGAGAGGGTCACGATTATGTGGCGTTCTGAGCACTATAACTTTCCGGGGCAGGGGGTTATCACCCTGCGAACAACTATATTCAAATCTGGCGCCATTTCGACCTCGGTATTCTTTGAAGGTGCGGACTCCGGGTTAACGCTACGGGCAAAGGTACTTGGTAACCCCTTCTCCTCGCCGCAGGTTGAGCCGGTAGGTGTCGTTGGAATAACGGGCTCACCCATTAGCACCTTCTCTTCGACTGCGAACCTCCTTACTGTTCAACAGGGGTTGATCTCGTCATCCTCCGAGCTTCTCGCTCTGGGGGGCAGTATGAGCTCACTCTGCTCCGTTAATCCCCCTGATCCATCTGATGATGACCCGCTCATCACAGTTTCCAGTATTAATCTTCACAAGGGGCGGCGTGGGCCGAACGCCATCAGGCTAAATATCGGGCTAGAGGGTACCGGAACCGGCAGCGTGCCGGTTACGTTCGCCATCAATGATGTTACATGTAATGGCGAGATTTCAGCCCAGCTAGTGAATGGCAGCAAAAAGTTGTCAGCAAAGGTTCCTAATAGGGTAGCTAGGCTCGTCGTAAAAGCCTCCGAGGTAGAGGCGCGCGCACGGTTTAATGTGAGCTCCTCCGCGCCCTCTACTGCTCGTATCGCGCGTCTCTGCACGAAGCTCCTAAATAGCGTCGTACACTGATTACTGCTGCTATATAGATCCCCCTGCCGACCTTCTGTCTTGCATGCTATTTAGTATGTATTGAGTAGCGCGCCTCTATTTCAGAGAGCTTTAGTAGGAGATTACGTATGACCGAACCAGCAAATCATGTTAGCTCCAATCTTTTTCACCCAGACCTCTCTGAGAGCCTTGGGCGCTACGCCCAGTTAATCGTTGCGCACGGTCTTAATGTTCAGCCAGGACAACTGGTGCAGGTTATGAGCGAGGTCTACCACCGACCGCTATTGCAGGCGTTGGTTAGTGAGATGTATCAGCGCGGGGCTGGATTCGTGCATGTAGAGCTAAGCGATCCGTTGTTGCAGCGCGCCAGAATTAAAGGCTCACGAGCAGAGTTTCTAAGCTCTACCCCCGCCTTTTACACGGCTAAGTTCAGGGAGCTGGTAGATACAGAGGCAGCGAACCTAAAGGTGCTTGGACCCGAATTTCCAGACTACCTCTCGGATCTAGATCCACAGGCCGTTAATCAGGTTCGCAAGGCGTCGTATCAAGCAGCCAAACATTTTTATACTGAGGGCATCGAGCGCTCGAAGGTGCATTGGTGTGTGGTTGCTGCGGCGACTCCGGCCTGGGCCATGCGGGTTTTTCCGCATCTTTCAGAGAGTGCTGCTGTGCTTCGTCTTTGGGAGGAGATCTTTCGGATCTGTCGGGTTGATAAGCCGGACTTTATGGCACGCTGGGATCTTCATAATCAGATCCTTACTAGGCGTGCCCAAGATCTTACGGCGCTAAATATTCGGCAGCTTAGGTTCATTGGACCGGGGACAGATCTGGTGGTTGGGCTCTCTGAACGTGCTGTGTTTCGTGGTGGATCGGCGCACTCTCCGAAGGGGCATTCATTCGAACCGAATCTGCCTACAGAGGAGTGCTTTACTACCCCAGATTGCAGGCTCACTAACGGAATCGTTAGCGCTACACGCCCATTCTTAGTCAATGGAACGATGGTAAAAGGGCTAGTAATAACCTTTAAAGACGGGGAGATTTCGCATTTTGAGTGTAGTGCAGGTAAGGCTGCGCTCGAGGCGTATCTAAAGAGCGATGCCGGCGCAAAGAAGCTTGGAGAGGTTGCGCTAGTAGGTACAGATTCCCCCATATTCCAGAGCGGTTTGGTTTTTGAGGAGATCCTGTTTGATGAAAATGCGGCGTGTCATATTGCTGTCGGTTCCGCCTATAAGAGTTGCCTTGAGGGGGGGGCGGATCTGAGCGAGGCGCAATGTAGAGAGATCGGTTGCAACTCCAGTTCGGTGCATACCGACATAATGATCTCTTCAGAGCAGGTGGATGTGCGAGCAACACTAGCAAATGGGGAGCTCTTAACGTTGATCGAGCAGGGGCGTTGGGTCGGAAGCTTTGCGGTTTAATCGATTCGATCGGCGTGCGTTAGGAAGTATCGACGAACATCGATGAAACTATTCTAAGAATCTGTGAACCCTTTTTCAGATCTATGATCATCAAATAAGTACTTGCCAATTTTGGCAAGCGATGCGACCCTCTCCTTAATGTTGACTTCTTCGTTGCTCACTGACCTTCTTCGAATCGGAGAAAGGTACGAAAGGTGAGTGAGCAGCGAAGTAAAAAAGAGGCGAGCGCATTAGCACCGCCTTCAAAGGACGACAGATAAACGCCGCTAGTTGTTTTGTTGTAGGTACGTTGGTGGCGAAGTTCTTAGAAGGTTGATCGGTAGTTAAGCGGTGGGGGAGTCGGACAGTAAATCCCTCCGGTTACTATCGAAAGCTGCAGGAGGTTTCGGTTAGCAGAAAGATTATATCTTTCCTAAAGCTGAAAAATTTTGCAGCATGCGTGAAGCAGTAAAGTTAAGCCCCTAAACTTATCGTTCGATAAGACGGGGAATAAAGCTTCTTTAAGCATAAAGCGTCAGGCCCTCCTTACAATTGGAGGTGCCCCGCAAGGCTTGAGGAGATATAGTTTCGGTCAAGCGTTGTTAACAGCTTGCGGGATTCTCCCGTTGAGAGGTTGCAGGTGAGATCGGTATACAAACGTAGACAGCGATTGGAATTAGTTCCGTCGCTATCAACACTGGAGAAAAATATGGCAACTAAGAAAGCAACAAAGAAGACCACCAAGAAAGTAGCAGCAAAGAAGAAGACAACAAAGAAGGCTGCTAAGAAGAAGTAAATAGACGCTTAACGTCTTTTACTACGCCTCCCGGCCCTTTCGAGGGTTGGGGGGCGTTTTTTTTGTTCGAGGCTAGGGCGATAGGATCTAAAAAAGCTCGAAATCAAAACGCCGTTAGCGAAGAAAGTTTCTATGGAGCTGCGTAAGCCACGCACTTCCATTCGGTGCATCTGAAGAGAGCTCTCCGATATTTTGAATGGTAAGGATCTCGTTCTCACTAGAGACCGTTCCGGATGGGCAGGTTAACTTTAGTTTGAACAATAGTTGCTGCTTTTTAGTAGGGGCGATCGGAGCGAGCGTTGTAAAGGAGAGCTGCGAGCCCCCGTAGTTAGGAGTAGTACTGAGGGGCGCACTAACGATCGTCTTAAAGTTGCCACTGCGAATGCCGTTAATTAACGGTACCGCCATAAGCTGCACCTCGCACATTTCACCTAGGGCGCTCGATAGGGAGATGGTTGCAGAGAATGAGGTTTCGCTAGTATCAGCTAGCGAGAGCTGTGCTCTGTTAAGCCGCCCCGGCTTAATACAGCTGGTTGGTTTGGCGACAAAGGCATGCATGTTCCCTAAGGCTGTGGTCGAGAAGTGATCGTGCGCCGACGATATGGCTGGATTCATAATAGAGTATAGCTCTGAGTCGTGGACTGCCCCTAAGTTATGCCCGATCTCATGGGCCGCCAGTATCGGCTGGAGCGCGGTTGGTACGGCGCGCGAGAGCCCGATGTTAAATCGTCCGTAGGCATAGCAGGCGCTCCCAACATAAGCGATACCGATAGTTGACCCTGTTACCGCACGATTGGTAAAGAGATGATGAATATCTGCATTTAATTTGGACGCTAGGGTGCGCTGCCGAAAGAGCTCAAGTAGTGCGGTTGCTGCTATAGGAGCGCTTTGGGCGCTGCTAGGGCTAGCTACGGTTTGTCGGACGATCTTAAGACGAACTCCGAGTGGGCTAGTATAGAGCACCTCTGTGGCATGCAGCACGGCGCGAATGTAGCCGTTCGTATCAGGGAAGCGTTGAGAAAATTCTGCATCAGCATCCGTTGCTACCTCCAGTATGCGGGGAGGGATGAATGGAGTAGGGGCGGAGTCTCCTCCCAACAGGTTAAGTGAGGAAGGAGTAACGTTTGTCCGCGCACTTTGAGCTTGCTGCTGCTCCCCGTTGCCGCACGGAACTGATTTAGTACGAGCCTTTGAGAGCCGCAGGTCGGAGGGGGTAAGCGTACCGTTTCTCTCTGTCAGGATAAAGGATGCGGCTGCAGGTAGTCCGGTACGGGAGGAGGTGTAGAAGAGTAACGTTCTTTTGCCGAGCTTGGTGGCGGCAACGGGGGAGTTTGAGCCACGGCCCCTGCGTGGACGGGAGGCGCCGCGTAGCTGTAACTCGCCAGCGCTGTGTTCATAGTCAGTATTATAGTCAGTATCACGGTGTAGGACGAACTGTTCTAGTCCCTGTGGGGTATGAAGTGAAAGAAAGATCGCTGTGGAGGTGCGACCCTCCGTTAGGTTATTTAGAGTCCCGCGCACTTTGGGCTGTGCAGTAAGTGGTGTTGCAGAAAGAAACAGAAGCGCCAGAATAGATAGTAGCAGGGTTCTGTAGATGGTTATTGTAGGTCGGTAATTAAGATTCATGGAATCCCCACATGAGTCGCTGTCATAGCGACGTTTCCCTATAATCCGGAGCTGTTAAGAGGTTTTAACAGAGGTATAGGGGCTAAGCTAGTTTTAGGGGGATTGTGTTCTGTTTCGTGCTAGATCGGCCCTTAGATAGCCAGGATAGCTATGCGGCGAAGCCCTAGGGAGCGCCATTCTTCAGAACGGCAATAGTTGATTTAGCTTAGTGAATAGTGAGTTACAGATTTATCGATCAAATCCGATACTGCTCGAGGTATTTTGAGCGCCGACCACCTCGCTTCTAAGGCGCGCTCCGAAGAGTTGTCCCGCTGCAAATATAACGCGCGGCTCCCCAGACTTGCTACCATCCGGGCCATCTCTTAGAGGGACGGCTATATCGATACGCACTATTCCGCCACCAGTTGCTCGTGGAAAGCAGAGACGTAAGCCAACTCCAATATCTCCGTAGAGATCGTCCGTGAGCATACTACCTAGGGACTCGCGCGAAGCGGAGCCCACATCAATAAACACCGCCGTACCCAAACTGACGAGTTGTAATACATCGTCGGCGAGATGGGAGCGCTCCTCTAAGTTAAGCACGACGCGCTTGTCCCCCTCAAAGGTATTTATCTCGTATCCGCGCAGTCCGGTATCGGCACCAAGGAGTAGCTGTCGGTCTCGGTCAAGCTTATCGCCGAAATCGATGTAGAATTGGCTTGCAAAGGTATGTCGTCCGAGAAAGCGTTGCCCCATAAAGAGGTCTCCGATCACGGAGTAGTACTTCGCTTCAGCTCTAATCAGGGAGTTGCTTACGGTGTCCTGTTGTACCCTGGTAGAGCCCCCAATCTCACCCCGTAGGAACGATCGATCAGATGTGCGCCAGCCACGGCTGCGGTTTAAGCTCGGCAGCGCCGCATTATCTAATGAGCCGAGTGAGCGCGGGGCTAGTTGTAGCTGAATTAAGGACTCATCGCCTAAATTATAGTCCTCAGGACGATCGAATTTATCGATATAGTTCATCGTAATAAATCTCGGTGCAATGGTCTGATATTGCAGAACGGGGCCGCTAAATCGTCGATTAAATGGCAGGTCGGCTGGATTATTACTGACCGTGGCTGGATCTAGGTCGAGGTCCTGATAGTCCTCTAACGAGGCCTGATAGAAGTTGGCGTTGGTGTAGGCGTATCCTACCGAGTATCTCTGCGAGAGGATGGTCTGGCCCTTGTAGATACCGGTAAATGGATCGTCGGCTTGAGCTGGCTGGGCGCTCGGACCGGCAAAGGTATAGAGCGCTGAGAAGTTATCGAGGTGCTGACGAAAGATGTAGTTCTCAGTTCCGGCATCCCAGAGTCGTCCAACGGTATTTTGCTTACCGGTATCGAAGGACCAGGCATCGCGCTGCTCAAGACTTCTAAAGGGCAGTCCATAACCAGCCTGAAGTACAGTTCCATCGGAACGGTCGGCGGCAGCCAGAAGGATATTTTTGCGGGTTCCGAGAAACTGCGGGTCGGTGAGCGCGACACCGTATGACTGTCTGGAAGCCTGCTCCTGATAGCTGGTCTCAAGACGGGTCGCTTTTCCGAATAGGTTGGAATCGGAGAGTCCGATGCCGCGGTTGCTTTGGCCTGTGCCTGAGGAGTAGCTCAGGTACGGAATAAGGGTCCAACTATCTTGTGCCGAGATCGATACATCCACCGCATCACCATCGAAGGTTGGAACTACGCGTATTTGGCGTAGGTAGCGTTGTAGACGGAGGTTGCGTTCGGTCTGTTTGATTAGATATGGGTTAAAGCGATCACCCTCTTTGAAGAGTAGCTCTGTACGAATAACGCTCTCGTGGGTCTTGTACTTAAGTTGATTAGCGAGGCGGTAACCAGCGCTCGATGTATCTTCGAAGATACCGCCAATCTGTATCGTAATATTTCGGATGTAGCGCTGCCCAGGTTTAACCACATATGGAGTGGGGGGTTGAGCGTAGCTGTACGAGAGCGTAAGAAGCATTAATAGGAGGGAGTTCCAAAAATATTTAGACATAACTTTGAATATGAGATGCCCTAGCGATAAGGTTTATTACCCTATCAGATTGGTGCTTTGTCTAATACTTACGATGCTATAATCGAAGGTTATGTTGCTTGAAGATACCCTCTTGTAGGATCTTTTACATGTATCCAGGAGGCGGAAACTCAGCGAAGAAAACTACCAGCACAAGCGCAAATCAATCATTGTTCTGAAAGCGCGCGTGCAATCGTCTTTGTAATTATACTTAACTGATTTCGTTGACGTATTCAGGTTTGGTAGCTATCGTTCGTGTAATGACTTCCTGGAGTTTTTCACGAAAAATCGCGCTGCGGTACCTATGGAGCAGCCGCTCTGAGGCCTTCATCTCTATTATTACCATCATCTCAGTGCTCGGTGTGGCCATCGGCGTGATGGTTCTTAACATCGTTATGGCGGTGATGACCGGGTTTGAGAGCGAGTTACGCGAGAAGATAGTCGGAACCGATTCCCATATCGTTATCAGTAGTAGGGTCTCCGATCGGATTGATAACTGGCGTGATGTCGCGAAAACGGTTGGTGAGGTTGAGGGGGTTCGCTCTGTTTCGCCCTTTACCTACCAGCAGGTACTAATTCGCTCTGAATCGCGCGCATCAGGGCTCCTTGTTAGAGGTATTGAGCAAGGCAGCGCCTCCGCCCAACAGATTAGCACCTACCTTGCTCCTAATCAGAGCCTTAAGACCCTTTTTAACCCTCCCGCAGTGACTGTCCTAATGTCCTCAGGCGAGGAGAGCGAGGCGCAGATTCCAGGAATTTTGATCGGGCGATCGTTAGCGCAGAGCTTGGGGGTGTTTGCAGGAACACCGATATCGATCCTCTCACCGCAGGTTAATTCGACACCCTTTGGGTTGGTACCGACCTTTCGACGATTTGTCGTGGTGGGGACATACAGTTCTGGGCTTGTGGAGTATGAGAACGGGGTTGCTTATATCAGTCTGGAGGAGGCTCAAAGGTTCTTCGATCTAAAGGGCGGCGTAACCGGGCTTGAGGTGCGCGTCACTGATGTGAATAAGGCCCCTCTAATCGCTAAGGTAGTGCTTGATAAGCTAGGTGGGGCAGGCGTGAACTACATTGTACGTGACTGGACCGCAACAAATAAGCCCCTATGGGATGCGATACAACTTGAAAAACGGGTTTATTTTATCGTACTGCTTCTGATTATCGTAATGGCGAGCTTCTCTATTATAACCACCCTAATTATGATCGTTATTGAGAAACGGAAAGATATCGCGATTATGAAGACCCTTGGGGCCTCAACTAAAAGCATCAGCCGTATCTTCCGAATCCAGGGGGCTGTAATTGGTGGATTGGGTACGATTATCGGGCTTGTGCTCGGATTTGCTGGATGTATCGCGTTACGTGAGTTCGGGTTCCCGATTGATGAGCGCATCTTCCAGATGTCAAAGCTTCCGGTGGTGATAGAACCTAGTAACTTTGCGATGGTTGGCGTGGCAGCCTTTCTTATATGTCTCTTTGCTACCGTTTATCCGGCTCGTAGAGCCGCAAGGCTCGAGCCTAGTGAGGTGCTGCGATATGATTAGTTGTGTTGGTGCTCTATGCGCGTAGAGTTAAGGGATCTTACAAAGAGTTACCAGGATGCAGACCGTAAACTAACGGTGCTGAATGGGCTCACCTTTTCATTTCCAGAGCGGGGAACCGTTGCCATTATCGGGCGCTCCGGTATCGGAAAGTCGACCCTGATGCATTTAATCGGAGGGCTTGATCTTCCGACATCCGGCACCGTTCACTACGGCTCAGAGCGGGTTAGTTCCATGCCCCCAGATGAGCGTGCAACGTTTAGGAGCAAAAACGTTGGATTTATCTTTCAATTTCATCACCTTTTGCCAGAGTTCTCTGCGCTTGAGAACGTTGCGTTGCCCCTTATTATGAGCGGAACGGAGGAGGGCGAGGCTAACGCAGAGGCCTCCCAGTTACTCGATCGCATGGGGCTTAAACAGAGGGAGTTGCACCTGCCTTCAGAGCTTTCGGGGGGAGAGCAGCAAAGGGTGGCGATAGCTCGTGCGCTCGTGGCTCGACCACGTGTTGTGCTTGCCGATGAACCAACCGGGAATCTAGATGTTAGCACCGCGGCAGAGGTGCAGAGGGTGCTGCTAGATATGAACCGTGAGCTTAAAAATACCCTGATAGTTGTTACGCACAACGAGGAGCTAGCGCGCAGTATGGATCTCGTAGTTGAGATGTTGCCTGGCGGTGCATTAGTTGAACACGAACGCTATAACAACAGCAGATAGGGTCGAGCATGAATCTCTGGAAACGAACTCTGGTAACTGTTTGCATAGGGTTTTTACCGTCGTTGTTCGGTGCACGCGAGCTTTTAGCGCAGGGCGCTGAGAGCTACGTAGTTGAGGAGGTGGTAATTGCAGGCAATCGTCGTATAGATGTGAACGCCGTGCGTGCTCAGATTAAGAGTATTCCTGGTCGTGTGACCTCGGCGCAACTAACTGAGGATGTGAAGACGCTTTACAATTCAGGGTTCTTTGATCAGGTTACAGTTGGTATTGCTCCAAGATCTAGTGGGGGTGTAACCCTCACCTTTAATGTCTCCGAGAAACCGGTTGTAAGAAAGGTCTTTATCAAGGGCAACGATAAGATCTCAGAGAGTGACCTCTCTGAGGTGTTAAAGATCGAAGGCCGACGCTTTATCGATCGAAGTAAGATCCAGACCCTTACTCGCAAAGCGATCAGTTACTATAAAGGCCAGGGGTTTTATGACGCTGAGCTCGACTATTCTACCGTACCGATAGATAATAACGAGGTCGATATTACCTTTACGGTTAAGGAAGGCGAACGCTATCACGTTAATGCCGTAACGTTGCAGGGGGTTGCAGAGCTAGATCAGAGCGAGATGTTATCGCAATTACAGATTAAGCGTTACAAATGGTGGAATTCTTGGCTGTTCGGTACCGGACGTGTCAACGATGAGATGATGGAGTCAGATAAGCAGATCTTGCGGCAGTATCTACTCGACAACGGGTATATCGAGGGGGGTGTTGGGGAGGCCTCGATTGAGAAGCGCGAGGATGGGCTGTACGTAGTGTTCGACATCACAGAGGGGCAGCAGTTTAAGATCGGAAAGATCTCAGCAACGGGCGATTTTGTTGAGGGCTCTGAGGACCTCACCCTGAAGGGCATCAAGAGTGAGATCGGTGAGGTCTTTAACGCCAGTAATATTAGAAACGACATCTTTACCATCACCGATAAGTTTGGTGATGAGGGTTACGCATTCGCCAACGTTGTTCCGAATACCATGCTTAACAAGGCGGAGGGCAAGGTAGATCTCTCCTTCGGCAGCACTAAGGGAAACTTAGTACGGGTGGATAAGATTACTATATCAGGCAACGAGAAGACCTACGACAACGTAATTCGACGTGAGCTTAAGATCGAGGAGCAACATCAGTATAACGGCAGCAAGATCAAACGCAGCCAGACCATGCTGCAGCGCCAGGGAATCTTCGATGAGGTTAGTATCTCGAATAAGCCCACCAACGACCCATCCGTTATTGATCTAGATGTGCATGTAAAGGAGGCAACTACCGGTAGTTTTAGCGCGGGTGCTGGATACTCTACGGCGAACGGAGCACTCCTTAACACCAAGGTCTCTGAGAATAACCTCTTTGGAACGGGCCGAAAGGTTAATCTTAACCTAGATTTTGGCTCTCAGGTTACGAATCAGGTGATCTCATTTGATGATCCGCGTGTCAATGACTCATACGTTGCTGCCGGGGTTGATCTCTTGCGCACAACCCGTCAATACAACGATTTTAATCGAGAACTGGCGGGAGGAGCTACTACCATCGGATACCCCGGCGAGCCTCTCTTTGGAAAATGGGCAGAGGATGTTTCGGTGAACCTTAAGTATGAGCTGTTGCGTATCAATATTCGTGATGTGACCGATGACGCTGCGCAGCTTGTACAGAATTCGGTTGGGAACTCAAGTTCATCCTCAATGACTCCTGGAATAGTTCGAAATACGATTAACAATCCGATGAATCCAACCTCTGGATCAAAACAGAACCTTTCGATTGAGTTATCTGGGTTTGGTGGAGATCAGAGCTTCTATCTCTTTGAGGCGCGTAACGCCTGGTACCTGCCTCTAATTGAAGGTGAGTTCGGAGAGATCGTGCTTGCAGATCGCACCTCATTTGGGTACGGAGAGAGCCTGAACGACGATCCGTTCCCACTTTTTAGGCGGTTTTTTCCTGGAGGTATTAATTCAGTACGCGGCTATCAGAACAGAACTCTAGGCCCGGTTGATCTTAACGGTCAGGAGTATGGGGGTGCCAAGCAAATTATTAATAATGTGGAGCTTATATTCCCTCTAATCAACTCTGCCGGGTTCAAGGGAGTTCTCTTCTACGATTTGGGCCAAGCGTACGATGACGGAATGCAGATGAGAATTGAAGAGCTTCGACAGGCTTGGGGCTACGGTATAAGGTGGGCATCTCCGATGGGGCCGATCCGTATAGAGTTCGGTTATCCGATCGGCCGACAACCGGGAGAAGATGCTGTGCAGACTATGTTCTCGTTCGGGGCGCCGATATAACGGAGCTGTTTAAGCTCCAACCAGGGTAGTTCCCTTTTCGCTGATAACAGTATCCTCTTCCTGCGCCATGAATGGATTATGAGCACGACGACGAAGCAGTGAGAAGGTATCGTGGTAGCCGACCTCGATTAGTGAGTTTAGATACTCCGGATCAAGCGCTACGTAGGACATCACCTCATACGCAGCCTCTTCCCCTAATTTGGCCTTTACTAGGGTAAAGAGGGGCCACAGTGCCCCGCAGGCGTCCATAAAGCGTCTATGCGAGCCACCTACCGACTGCTTTAGATATTGCCCTAGGCTGCCTGGGTTTCGAATTGTGAGGGTCTCTGGTGGTCTTAGGCAGAAGGTATCTTCTGCGGCTGGAACCTCCCAGCTTGGTCGTGTGTCGTGCGCCTCGCCGTAGCGATTAAGCCACCAGGCCCGTCCTGAGATATCGATGATTATTAATCTGTGAGCACCAAGTCTTACGGCGGGATCGACCGGAATATTTTGGGATATGCCACCATCTACTAGTCGTACCTTGCCGAGATCGGTGTCTAGTTCAACTGGGGGCAGGATTGAGGGCAGGGCGGCTGAGGCGAAGCCGTGCTTGGCGTTTAATTCATCTACGTAGCAGGTTTCAAAGGTCGCACCAGCTACCTCTTCTGGCGAGAATTTGTGGTGAGAGCTGAGAAAAAGAAGGGGCTTTCTTTGTGGCCCATCCATTGTGGTCATAACGCCAACAGCTTTGAGCGAGGTGGCCCTCGATTGTGGATGAAGCCCACCGTTAGTCCTAATAACCGTATCGAGAATTGCGTGTAGCGGTGAGGGATCTAGTACGGAGATATTAGAGCTGTAGGGGCCGGGTGCCAGATATTGTTGAGTAGCGATACGAACGGCGCGTAGAAAGGCGCGCGTACGTGAGCCGGCAAAGGTGTTAGAGAAGGTCCGGTGTCGCCACAGATCTTCTAAGACATCAACACCGTGGTTAATACCGGTTTTGAGGCAGGCTCCAAGCACGAGTCCATTGACCGCTCCGATGCTGCTTCCGAGGATAATTGAGGTGTTATCGAGATCTTTGCCGAGCACCTGTGCAAGAGCCTTAAGTGCGCCAGCTTGATAGGCTGCGCGCACCCCACCACCGGACAAAACAATGCCGATGTCACTTTGATTTGGCTCAAGTGATTTACGGAATTTAACCGCTCTTTGTTCCTCAGATTGAGGGCGTTTCCTCATAAAAACCTTGAGGCCTGACTACTCCTTATTTCAGGGGTCGGCATGCTGGGCCAGATCTTAACGATCTGTGGCGCACTTTTCTTATGTAGCTGTACTTATTTTATAATACTACTCCAAGTAAGATGCCACAACAGGCCGATTAGATTGCAGAAAACGGTAACTATTCACCATATTTTACCACTACCCCATGCAATACTATAGAGCCTCTGCGACTCCAGAACGGCAAGAGAGGTGCTTGTTAAAGGGGCCCTCACGTATGCTAGCCTGCTTTTATAGAGGAGAGCGGTCCTCGTTTGGAATTAGACTTATGGAGAGTGTAAAGCGCGGTGTAGTAACAGTTGATGGGCTCGGAGCCTCTGGCAAGAGCGCTCTGGCGAGGATGCTTGCCGATCGCCTTGGATTTGCGCACCTGAACTCAGGTTTGCTTTACCGCGCAACGGCGTTCCTTGCTCAACGTGCCGGGCTCTCGTTAGATGATGGTACAAAGATAGCAGAGGAGCTTCTGAAGCATTCGGTAGCTCTTAAGCACGATGCGTTGCTGGGCGCGGTCGTTCTGATCAATGGAGGTCAGTATGAGGCTGAGCTTATGTCTCGGCGCATCTCTGAAGCCGCCTCGCAGGTTGCAAGGCACCAAGCTGTGCGTGCGCACCTCCTTGGCATTCAACAGACCGCCTTTGTCCCTATGGGAGTTGTTGCTGAGGGGCGTGATATGGGTACGGTTGTATTTCCCGAGGCTAAGGTAAAATTCTTTGTTGAAGCGCGGCTAGAGGTGCGTGCCGAGCGACGCTGTGAGCAGTTGCGGCACAATGGGCAGGCAGCAGACCGAGATGGTGTTGCAAGTGAGCTTGAGGCGCGCGACCTGCGTGATGCAACACGAGCGACGGCTCCGATGAAAGCAGCGGAGGGCGCTATCATTATCGATAATTCAGATACAGCGCTCGAAGAAACTGTTGAGCGCATGTACGAGATCGTTAAGGCCAGCGATCTTAGGTAACTATTCACGGTTGCTCACCGATAAGTGTGGGTACATTAGATGGAAAACCCCTGCGCGGGAACGTGAACCGCTTCCCGTTACCTGCTCCCGCTCCGATACCAGCTCCGGAGAGGCTTCGCATCGGAAGCGGAGCCGGAATCAGGAGCGGTTCACGTTCAGGCGCACGGATTAACTTCGCAGCTTCTCTAGGGTTAACGCTACCCCGGCTTTATTGAGCTGAGTAGTTACGAAAGAGGATACAAAAAAAGGGTTCCTCACCGATAAGTGTGGGTACATTAGATGGAAAACCCCTGCACGGGAAGCAGCGCACGTTTCAGCGCAGGGATTCAGCATCCATTATCTTACATTCTTCGACCGGCTTTTCTTCCATCTGCGGCGCATAGCTATGCCATCATCCAGTAGCTTCCCACCCACACTTATTGGTGAGGAACCCTATTCACCACTAGCGCGGTGCCTCAGCTCCAAGATTAAGAATAATAGCTACCGTTCCCATTATGATATTCGCCATCCATGCTGAGAGCAGGGCCGGCAGAAGCTCTGCACGTCCCATTGAGATACTGAATGAATCGACTGCGAAATATGCAAAGGCGATAAAGAGGGCTGCCAACGAGGTAAAGGCCATGCTGCCGGAACGGGCTGGAAGGAGTGTAAATGGGAGTACGATCATACTGGTGATAAAGATAACCAGAGGAAAGGCTAGTTTGCTGTACATATCGGGGAGGTACTGTCTGGTGGCGATCCCATTTCTACGCTGATTTTTGATAAAGTGCCGAATCTCAGAAAAACTCATGGTAGATGGGTCGTCCTTGAATTCATAAAAATCTGAGGGGCTCTCTGAGATAGTAAGGGGAAGTTGGCTGAATTTCTCTATTGTAACCGGTGTTGTATCAAAGTGGTGGCGCGTAACGTTGCTCATGCTCCACCCCAGGTCACCTGAGATCCAGTGAACGCTGCTTGCATCGGTCCGTTTGGCTACCTGCCACTCGGGACTTAGCTCAAAGTGTGAGAGATTATGCAGCGTTTTAGAGCTTGAGTTAAAGAGATCCACCGTAAAGAAGCTCTGTCCATTACGCCACCAAAAATCTGTCTGGCTGTACCCGCCCCTTTTATCTTTCTGGCGGATCTCTAGGTTATAGAGCTCCTTCTGTCGGCGTTCGGCAAATGGAACAACGAGCTCCCCGAGAAATAGGGAAAAGATTGAGAGCGAGAGACCGAGCATTAACAAGGGACGAGCGAGCCATATCAGGGTTAGACCACTGGCGCGCATGGCCGTTATTTCAGCGCTTTTTGAAAGCAGTCCGAAGGTAAAAAGGGTCGAGAACATCAGCGCGACCGGTAACATCAGCGCTACAATAAGGGGCAGCTTGAATATAAAGTACTGTAGGATCAGCCAGAGCGAACTGTTTTCCGTAAGCAAGATATCGAGGCGATCAAAGAAATCTACTATGAGAAATAAGAATACGAACATCGAGAGCCCGATTGCGAAGTTCTTAATCAGCAACCCAAAAATGTAGCGGTGTAGGATCTTCATGGCGTCCTTTTTACGCGACGAATCAGTTGCATGCTAGAGATGCACAGGTTCTGAATTCCCTCAGAGACCGATTGCCAACGTTCAGTGGAGATTTTGTATACGAGTATGAAGGCGATAATTGAGGCCAGTATATTAGGAGTCCAGAGCGCCAGTCCGACATGGATTGAGCCGCTATCTGCCAGTGCGACACCAACCGAGAAGATTGAGTAGTAGAGGATAAATACGATTAGACCGAGGGTTGCCGCGAAACCAGCGCCCCAGGTCTTTTGGGTGCGGGGTGACATGATTCCGAGCGCCATGCCGATAAAGGCCATGATGATTGAGGCACAGGGTAGCGATGTGCGTTGTCCGAACTCTATCTTTGCGCGTCTAAACTTTTTTGTTACCTCAGCACGCGATAACGTATGGCCAAAGACCTGGAGCTCCTCTGCATTGGAGGATCTTAGGGTCATCTTATATGTTTGAATGGCAGACCTGAGAGCTGACATACTGAGCGCACTAGCGGAGAGCTCTTTTTTAGTGTCGCGCAGTTCAGCCGGGTTAACGCTCATGCTATTTGAGTTGAATTCTGTTCGTGTGTAGCGCCCGTCGAGGGATTCATGCACGACACCATCAGCCAGCAATAATGAGATGGTATGATTCACCTCGTCTGCAACTATCTTGCCCCGTTTGGCAACGACCACTTTGCGTTGAATCACATCGCGCTTGTCATCCACGACTACCCGATTAAGGTTGCCTGTTTCATAATCGATCGAGTCGGCGTACAGGGTGATTTCGCCTAGTTTATTAAAGACCCCCTCGGTTAACCCTGAGGTGCTCTTTGAGCGAGCGATCTGAAATAGCGCAGATGATAGCGATTCAAACCCCCACGGTCTAAGCACGCAGGACACAAAGAGCCCGAGCGCTCCTATACTACAGCCAAAGATAGCTATCGGTCGTAAAAAACTAAGTAGGCTTACCCCACTTGCGCGCATAACAACCACCTCGGAGTCGCCGGACATGCGTGCAAAGGCGAGCATCACGCCGAGCAGGGTAGACATTGGCAGAGCTATTTCAAGAAAGGTGGGAATGATAGCGATGAAGACCTGAAAGATCTGACCGAATTCGACCCCTCGATTAATAATAAGTGAGGTTAGCTTGAGCATGCGCAGGGTTAGCAATAACCCTGTAAAGGCCGTCAGGCTGATGAGGAAAAATGTCAATACCTCAGATATTATATAGCGAGAGAGGATTCGCACTGCTTAAGAACCGAAAGTTATAAGTACACAATTTCTAGCACTAATAGATTAACGATACCCCGAGCTAACTATTCTCGCTACCTTGCCTTGAGGAGAATCGCTGAAAACGCCGTTCTCTAGAAGCTACAAGGAATATCTCCATTTGAAGCTGCTCACATGCAAGTTGCAAGAGATATAAATTCAAGAAATTTACCCACTCAAAAACCAGAGGAGCCAAAAAAAGAGGACCACGATGGATCCTCTTTTTTTTAATAGATTTAAACGCCGTCTAATCTTAGAGTAGTCCTGGACCACTGTTAAGACGAGCCTCGTCTTTACGTTGCTTCTTGCGAGCTTCCTTCTCTTTGCGCTTGCGGCGTATGGACGGCTTCTCGAAGAACCGACGAGCCTTGAGCTCCTTAAAGAGCCCCTCTTTAATCAACTTGCGCTTGAGGATCTTCATCGCTTTTTCGATGTTGTGAGAAACTACAACCTCCATTGGGCCGCCACGATCGAATGAGCCCCCACGATCACCACCACGTGGACGATCGTCAGAATTGTTAGAACGGGCCTCACGGGTATCAACGTCTGGACTGCGTACCTTATTATCCATTTTCTCTGAATCAACTTTATCGTTCATAGCTCCGATGACCATCCCTTATCTGAATCTCTTAGAATTAATTGCAGGAACTAACTTCACTGCGTAACTTTACTGCGTAACTTTACTGCGTAACCAACTTTACTGCGCAGCCAGCGGACATCCCGCGGCGGGTAGACTAAAGACCTTGGATCTTTAGCAAAAAAGCACCTAAGAAGTAAAGAGATTATGCCCTTAAAGTATAGGTCTATAAGGATATATAGAGCAACTAGAGGGTATTATGCCGCTACTATTTGAAATACGGTCACCTCAGGGGGGCAATTTAGCCGAAATGGGAGCCCAACCATCCCAAGTCCACGCGAGGTATAGACCTGTACGTCGTTATTAACTTCGACCAAACCGGCCACAAAGCGCTTGTCGGTTACAGGTACGGCGAACGATCCTAACCCCGGCAGACAGATCTGACCCCCGTGGGTGTGTCCGCACAGGGCTAGGCTAAAGGAGCTCTCCCCTCGTTCAAGTAGGGCCGTAAGGTAATCCGGGTTGTGACTTATAAGGATGCGAGATGATACCCCGTTTTGCAGGGGGCGAGCTGGAGGGAGGGTTGGTAGTCCGGTTAGATAGTCGTCTACACCGAAAAACGAGAGCGACTGCTCGCCACGTACGACATTAAACTCTTCGTTAACTAGTAGGCGGATCTGTGGAAAGGGTCGAAAGGCATCGAAGCAGAGCTGTGTTGAGTTCCAGCGCTCATGGTTTCCGAGCACTCCGATTACGCCATCTGGTGGAGAAAAATGTGAGAGGATCTGTGCGGCATCGTTAAAGAGCAGCGGTATAGAGGCACGCGCGCTTAACTTTGCGTAGCGCTCATTTCTAACATATCCAAGTAAGGGCCATAATGGGTTCTCATTTGTAAGTATATAGTCTCCCCCCAGGACGAGCAGGTCTAGCTGCTCAGAGGCTAGCTGATCCAGCGCAGACAAGATTCGTTCCTGTGGCATCCAGATGCCGAGATGCATGTCGGTTAAGAATCCGATGCGGTAGCCTTCGAAAGCTCGCGGTAGTTTAGGAATTCGTACCGTTACCCGCTCAAGGGTTAGCTGTTGATAGCCGCTCTCACCTCCAATCTTGCTGCAAGCAGCGGCGATTGCGATCCCAGAGGTGGCCAGAAGGCCTGCTTGCAGCAATGTTCTACGTGATAGGACCGGATTAGCCATCTGGTTTTACTGTAATGCTATCGCTCACGGAGCGGCACAGCCCGAACGGCGCTGTCCACTGCCGATCGTTTCCGCTGCCAGAAGCTTCTAGTTCTCTCGCTTCTGACCGCCAGCGCCCAGCCACCAGAGGAGATCCAGGCGTGCAGCGCCTTAATATCTGGGTGTCTGTTTTCAAGCTCGCGAAATTGCGCGCCGTGCCACAATCTTTTATTGCTGCGTGAGCGATCTACCTGCTCTCCGATTACGGCGTGACAGAGCTCATGGTAGAGGACCGGCGCGATCCAGCGAAGCGCGGTAGGCTCAAGTAGCTCACGAGCAACGACTACTTTTCTGCGGCGGATATTGCACGATGCCAGCACCCGTTTTTGAGCACGAGAGCTCCACACGATGCGATATGAATCAAGCTCTGAGCGCAATGGAAAGAACTCTCGCCGCAATTCGCACCAGATCTGATAAAGAAATTGATCGCTTATTACAGCACGCTTCGGTTGTATCCGGCGAGGTGCGAGTAGAAGCTGTAGTTGACGCAGTATTCCCATCTTGGCTATGTATGCTGGCGGCTAGTAGTCATCCTCTTTAAAGTCGATAAAGAAGATTCCGCCTAGAAAATCCACTATTTCGTCAAGGCACACGCCGCCGTAAGCACCCGCAAGTATAACGTCAGCTCCGACACCTATCTCGGCCGGGCAGATCGCACGATCTGCCGATTCAACAAATGCTGGTCCGATGCCGAATTCATTTGAGGTTTCAATTAATACCGGAATCCGGCGACCTAAATCTCCAACGCGTACCGAGGCAGGCAGCATCTCTCGATAGCCAAATTGAGCATACTTCGTGATACGAACAACCCCTCCGACGGAGGGCCCCACTCCGACATCAACACGAAAGATATCGATTAGGTCTAGCAAGCGATTCGGAATGTACCATAGTACATCGGACCCCCAAGAGCCCCCCTTGGTGAGTTGGTCTACAGCTAGATCAACCCAGGGATCCTTCGGGCTAGTTGGAACAAGAGCTTTAAAATTATCCGGGAGAGGTATATTTTGGGCGGTGGCATGTTGTATCGGAGAGCTAAAAAGCACCAATAAAAGAGATGCAATCATGACTAGTTGTATCTTCATAAGGGGGAGGCTAACACGAAAAAGGGGGTCGAGTGTATAGATTTAATAGCTATAGAGTTACGAATACGGAGGCTCAAAGCAGCGTGGTAATTAAGCATTAAGCGCGCTCAATCAGTGCGATCAACTCACTATGATAGGTCTGCGGAAACATATCCAGAACAGCAACGCTCTTTAACCTAAAGCCTCGCTCATGCAGCACCTGTACATCACGTGCAAAGGTGGGTGGATAGCAACTTACGTAGAGCAGATAGGGGGAGATCTCGGGGGAGAGTCTCTGGCAGACCTCAAGTGCACCACCTCGGGGAGGATCGAGAACGACGGTTAGGTCAGCTACATTTTTTTCGATCCATTTTTCGCAGCTCTTGGTATGGAACGTAACGCGCTCTGAGAGGCCAGCCTGGGCTACGCGCGAGGTGCCGAACGCTACCAGGGCGGGATCTACCTCCACGGCGGTTACCGTATGCCCGGCGGCCGCTAGCGGAATAGATATATTGCCAGCACCGGCATAGAGGTCCGTTACCCCTGGAGTAGTAACGTGCGAGATTAGAAACTCGATCATCGCGGCGTTGGCCAGTTCATTGTTCTGAGAAAAGTGTCCAACTGGAGGGGCGTTAACGACCGTTTCACCGGGGCGATAGACAGCACGGTGGCGGTAATTTACCTGTAGATTAGGAATTCGTCTCTCTAGCTCTTTGAAGGCCGCTTTAGGTAGGAGTGTTGTAAGTGCCGTGGAGTTCTTCGGATGAACTTCAAGCGCCAGATAGACCTCGCCGGCGTGGTCCTCTACTGTAACGGTCTCGATCTCTGGAGCACACTCCTTAACGAGTTCGAGATTCTCTGCGAGAAATTCGTTAATCGTGTCTGTCGAGATAGGACAGTGAGAGAGCTCTACAATCTGGCGACCGTTCTTGCGGTATAATCCGAACTCGCGCTTCTTGTTTATATGAAACGACATGCGACGGCGATATGAGAACCCCGGTAGATCCGGCGCTAAGAGCGAGATCCCATCACTGGCTTCAATTGAGCCGTGGATTCGCAAAAGATCGGCAACCATGGTGGCTTTAAGGTTACGTTGAGCTTTAAGCTCTATATGTTGCAGGTCGCAGCCACCGCAGCGGCCAAATACAGGGCAGCTCGCAGCAATGCGATCAGGGGAGGCCCGTTCGATGCTAAGCAGCTCTGCGTTTACAAATGATTTTTTGTCCTGAACTACGGTTGCGGTAACCCGCTCCCCCGGTATTGCGTACGGTATAAAGGCCTTCTTACCAGCTAGTGATTCAGGGCTCTCGATTGTTCCCACACAGCTTCCACCCGAGGCGAGGCTGGTCATATCGACCGTGATAGAAGTAGATTTATCGTCAGAGGGGCTTTGCATGAGCTACTAACGATAGCAGCTTAGGTACGGTTGTGGAAACTATTCACCATGTTTTAAGGATAAGAAGAACGATTTATTTTTGGCATGTAATTGCTCGAGGTGCAGAGTGGCTCCCGGGTGGATTTTATAGGGCTTGGTCGCGACCGCCGCACTTTTAGCTTGGTTCTAGTGCATGGGGAGGCATTACACCTTCATTACCTACGACATCAATTGAATAAATATTACTTATTCATAATTATTTCGTTAAGATTTTAAATATGTTTCCAATCCAATTTTAATCTAGGAATACCTTTAAGATGTCCGTCCCGCAATGTAGCGCCGTAATATCCGTGTTTCAACAACAGAATCTGTTTAGGAACTTTTATTTGCAGTTGATCAAGGAGGTTTGAGAAACAACTCTCAATTAAGACATGTCCTTTAGCAGTTTCTAATAACTTCAACCAATCAAATACGCTTCCAGTGTCATTGGATATATTTATAGTTATGTCTTTATCAAAAGGCCATGCATAATCTTTGACAGTATCTGATGAGCTGGTTTGACGGATAATATGCCCCCATTCAGATTCGAGCGGATAGCTGCCTTTGATCATTTTAGCGTAATATAAAGAATCCTCAGACGCTTTATGTCTTTTAATACTTAGGTTCCACTTTTCTTCAAATGGAACTTCTGCAATGGCATATTTCATTTCATCAAATGACAAGGTGTCATTATGATTCAAATACCAATCACTATTATAACTATTTGCACCGGGAATGGTAAATGCCAAATCAATAACACGATTACAATCATTCTGAAAACATATTTGATGTGCTGCTATACAATCAAAATTGTTTAACGGAATGAACTGAACATAGTCAACATATCCTATAAAATTTTTAATAAAATCGACATGAATCGGCCAAATAACTGACCATCCTCTGTCGAAATACCATTTAGCAATAGGTAGACATATAATAATGTCTCCTATTTTTCCGGGCTGTATAATTCCTAATTTTTTCATTTATCTAATAACTTATTACACAACTAGCCAATTCCAGGAGTCATGATAGTTAATAATTGGAAAGTGCCTCATCAATAACTAGACTATCGGCACGACGAGCTGTTGCTAATATGTCAAAATAATAAATCGTGCGATTCGCAATGCCGATGTTCTGTCTCCAAATATACTCCATGAGCTGAATAATTTCCCGAATTTGACTTGAGCGAAACATCACCTCTCCAAAATTATCAAAAATTGTAAAATCGTTATATCCTTCCGAGAGTAGAGATTCTAGGGTTTCACGAAAGCCGTTTTTTTGAGTAGCATCGCTATATTGGAGCTCAAAAAATATAATAGGCTTGTATTTCTTGATTGTCGATGAAGCAGAATTCAAGACATCATAATCAAAGCCATCAACATCCGTTTTTAACAAACAGACCCTCGTATGAGGGGCCTCTCCAATAACCAAATCCAAAGACTTTGAATTTATTTCTCCACCGACGTTTAAAACAGCGTGCTTTGATCCCGAGGTGCCATCGAGCTGAACATTGGCTACATCCTTGCCAATAAGGCTCTTGATAGCGAGAGCCTTTAGCCGCCCATCGAATCCTCTTATTATATTAATATTACTTACTAGAAAATCAAAGAATTCATCATCCGGCTCAATGCAAATGTAATTCATCAAAGGATTGTGATTAAACATTCCCGCTAATGTGTCGCCGACATTCGCGCCAACGTCGATTACTGTATCGCCTGGGTCAAGATAACCAACGAGATTCGGGAGAAAACGGTCATATTTAGGATATAATTTTTGATATGTAGGCAACATGTGGTTGCTAGGGAGTTCGATATAAAATCTTTCATACTTATGCTGAATCTTCACTTGCACACCTCAGTACCTTTCAGGAATACAATAATTTTAGTCAAGACACGATATCAGTTTGTCAATCACAAATCATGACAAAATTTTAACTTTTTATATGACTCGCAAAAACAGATCTAATTTCGACCGGTTTTTAAAGCTGCTTTCCTTCAGCATGGGGTGAACTAGGTCCGCGTCGGGTCGATATGTAAATTCCTCCCTTTCTTAAACAACTATAATTCAAAAATAGTAGTGGGCTGAGAACCGTCCCGCAGGGGCGGGAGGGGGGGGAAGCATGTAAGGGCATTGGTATAAGGGCATCGGTAAGGGGTTACTTTCTAGGCAACAGTCCCAATCAACTACCGACTAGGCTAAAGTAAGGCTAACGTAACCTCGGCATTCTTACTAGCCTGAGATCGGATCTGATGGGCGCTGATGCAGCAGTTTACTAGGATATCGCTAGCATCACGATTATTGCGCCGTGAAAAGTATCCGATTGCGTCATTTACAAGCTCGCTAAAGAGCAGCGAGCGTTTGGTGTGCAGTGCGCTGAGATCCGATTCAATGCCAACTGTATTACATGGAGTAATTGCGTTCACGTCGCTCTGAAAGAACCACAGGGAGCGACGAGAGAACTCAGAGGTATCTAGCTCAACGGATTGCATGGTGGATTTTATTGCGGCTAAGGGGTCGGTCTGAGATGTGGTGTGGCAGAGAGTTGCTTTCGAGGACCTTGAAGATTGGTCAGTAAGGTAAGAAGCTACAAGCCGTACCCCCTCTTCGAGTAGCTCCGTTGTTTTGAGTGATTCGGTGCTACCAGCGCGCGCCAGTATACGCACGAACTCAAGCCACTCAAGGGAGCGCCGCGCTATAGGACTCTCAGCTGCAAGGCTCTCCGGTATAATAATAGTCCCGGATTGTAAGATGTATGTCAGGGCTTTAGATGCTACAGAGGCGCTCTCTCTAAATGGGCTAAAAGCTGGGGCTGCTTCGATAAGTATCCTTTGATAGCGGTTTGTAGGCCCAATACTCATTACGACGCGCTCATCACAGCGGTTGTAGTTAAAGACGGTGCGATAGCGGTGCATGTATGAGAGGAGAGCGCCTATAAGATCGCCAGGGCGTTTCTCAGACGATTGAAGCTTTTTCATGGATTCGATCGCTAGTGAGTCCGGAAAATAGAGCGCACCGGATACAAATAAGAACGATGCTTTAGGCAGAAGCACGCACCCTGGTTTAATCTCACGTCCGATGCCGCTCTGCTTTAACGCGAGAGCCTCCTGAGAGATGGCGTTGGAACTATCTTGATGTTTCAGGTCGTTTGAGCGACGTGGAAATGAAGGATCTGGCTGTTGAAACTGCATTATTAACTCCGGAAGCCGATGACCGTAGCGATCTTTTCTTATGAAGTAAATGGTCACGAAGGTCAGGCCCGGCCCAACGAGCCTTTAATCGTAACTATATTACCCGATCAGATCCGTGTGCGTTAGCCCATACCAAGGGGCGAGTTTGCGGAGCAAACTGGGGTGAAAACAATAACTATTCACCCCTAAAATAAGCGTCCCCGATCAGGGGACGTCAAGAAAGGGTGTTTCGAGTGGGTAAGCGCGGGGCCAAATCTGTTTAACCAGCGACAAAGTTATACCGGGGTGAATAGTTACGATATCAGGGGGTTATGTGATTTTTCTAAACGGCCTATTTGGAAGCAATTAATTTTAGCGTTAAATCCTAATAGCCGAGCCCCATTGTGACGAAAAGTATTGTAGGCTTTTTCGATAGCCTTCATGGGGAAAAATATGCAAACAACATCCTTTAAGGTAACGCTCCTAACCGTTCTATCGATGTTCTGTGCGATATCGATAGGGGAGGCTTTTAGCCAAACGCAGGGTGTTCAGTTGTTTGTCGGTGCCGGAAGTGGAGCAGGCCCAAACGTTAAGAGCTCTACATTGTCGGGTGGGGTAGGACGCGTAAGTTTATTTGTGTTTGCTGGCGGGTAGGTCATTAGATCTATGTGGAATAACTTAGGGAATAAAATAAGGGGCGTGGGCGCATACATAGCGCTGATGCTATTGGTTTGCCTTTTTACCGCTTTCTCTTTACAGCCGCTCTTAGCAGAAACTCCAGCAGAGCTTAAACCTGACGGCAACTGGCTAGCGACGGTTCAGAAAGATATCGAAGCTAAGGAGTACCGCCCAAGTAAGCAGATGGTTGGCATTAAGGGTGAGAAGCTCACAGAGCCTAAGTGGCATATAACGAACCATGCACACGGCCTTCGATCCTTTGTCAGTAAAGATGGGTGGGAGATTATCCCAAGCCCAGCAACAAAGAGCCTTGATCCTAAAGATCTAACTAAGGATAAAAAGGAGCTAGCT
>Ga0209190_1000511_pt1 | contig 28270 bp, 24 predicted proteins | sample M_140205_XF_Meta_FD_187315 | JGI IMG/M metagenome (GOLD analysis project Ga0209190, IMG submission 187315) | Freshwater microbial communities from Lake Montjoie, Canada to study carbon cycling - M_140205_XF_MetaG (SPAdes) (version 2) | ecosystem: Environmental > Aquatic > Freshwater > Lake...
AACCGGAATTATTGTTAAGGTGCCGGCATTTATTAAACAAGGCGACATTATTAGTGTTAGCACCGAAGACGGTAGCTATCGCTCGCGCGTTAAGTAGCAATATGAAGTCACGGCTTGACCAAGAACTAGCACGGCGCGGTTTAGTTACATCTCGTAGCCAGGCCGAATCTTATATTAAACTTGGAAAAGTTAAGGTTGATGGTGAGATTGCCAATAAGTCTGGCAGGTTTGTTGATAGTCGCAACAAAATTGAACTAATTAGTGACGAGCAGTATGTTAGCAGGGCAGGACTAAAACTTTCCAGCGTTGCCAAGATTTTAAAGCTAGATTTTAACGAAAAGGTAGTCCTAGACGTAGGGTCAAGCACTGGCGGCTTCACCGACTACGCCTTAAAACACGGTGCCAAAAAAGTAATTGCTGTTGATGTTGGGTCTAATCAGCTACATCCTAGCTTGCGCGGTCACGCCTTAATCGAATTGCACGAACAAACCGACATTCGCCATTATGTTACTGCTAGTCTGTCGTCAGAAGGCGATAAGTCGAGTGTAGATATTATAGTTATAGATGTTAGTTTTATATCGCTTAGAGACATTCTGCCTCAATTATCTCAACTTATGAGCACTAACTCACAAATTATAGCTATGGTTAAGCCTCAGTTTGAAGCTGGTAAAGAACAGGTCAACAAGGGCATTATCAAGAACGAACGTGTTCGCCGCGATATTTTAAAAGATTTTGAAGATTGGGCGCGCAAATTATTTATAATTGTCGACAAAGCAGATAGTGAAGTTGCTGGAACCAAAGGCAACCGCGAACGCTTCTACCTACTAAGAAAAACAAAGTAGTTTGCATCTGATTAACGATAAGCGTATGGTTAAATTAAGTAAAGTTATGCTTAAGAGGAGGACGAGATGTTTGAAGTTAGAAATGCTCTAGTCAACATTAAATCTAAATCCAAGGCATTACTTAAATCTGCTCCCGTTATTCCGCTTGCAATCTTAGTAGTTATTTTCAGTTTGACGGTATTAGGAGTCAGGGCCTATCAAAATAACCACAAAATTAACGCAAAGGCTTTAGCTTTTACAGATTTATATAGTACGCCAATTGCTGCCGATGCCATCACCAAGGTGCCTACCAAGAAAAATACTGACAAAACCAAAGAGGTGCCAGACGACTTCGAGAAACCGGTTAACGAAGATAGACTGAGGCTAGATGGTCGTATGTTTAGTGAGGGCTCGGTAATGTGTAGCGCTAACGATCCGGTTGGAGACGAGCTGCCAATTTATAAGGTAGTCAAGTCAACCCCAGGAGACGCTGCTAAAGCAAGTGAAGATATTAAAGACCAAAAAACCAAATTTAAATCTACCGAAAAGTCCACACATAACGACGAGGGTGATAGCGTAAGAACCTACGACGGTAAAAAATTGGAGTCCCATAATATTTCATCAGACACACCAGATTCTCCAGCCAAAAAAGCTTCATTAAAAGTTCATCAAGACATCAAGAATGTCTGCCAACAGTCTGGCAGAGAATTTTTGCCAGAAATTGCAAACATAACTATCAGAATTCTTCGCACTAACATCGACGCCAAAGACTCGTGGCCAACCTACTTAGAAGCACCAGCTACACCTGAGCAGGTGCTTAGTCACCATGAACTAAATCTGTCGATAACTGATGCAGCAAATTTTTATCCAAAGGACGCGACTACAGTCCAGCAAAAACAAGCATTCCTCATAAAAACTGGTTTATCATCTCAGGTTTCACTAGACACTCAAGCAGTAACATTGTCCGGTGCATTAGCCGGTAAGATGTATAATTCACTGAGAAGTAAAGGGCTTAACGCAATAAATGTTAAGTACAATAATTTTAGCTATCATGTTACGGCTACATTTGAATACCCGGGAGCAAGAGCCGCATCAAAGACTAGCGCCAACAATAGTCAAGTTACCTCGGCTGCTAGTGCGCCAGCAACATTAGGCGCGCAATTCGCATTTTCTGGCAATTTTGGTCCTAATCCGATAATAGTAAAAGGTTGCATGAAGCCCACGGCTCTCAACTATAAACCAACTGCAACCGTTGATGATGGTACCTGTACGAAAAGTTGCCCAGGCTATACCAGCCCCCAACGCTTTACTCCTGCATGCCCAGCACCACCACCACCTAAACCAAATCAAGTGCCCGGCTGTACGATTGTTGGAGCTCTCAACTATAATCCAACTGCAACCGTTGATGATGGTACCTGTACGAAAAGTTGCCCAGGCTATACCAGCCCCCAACCCTATGTTCCAGCTTGCCCAGCCCCACCAGTACCCGGCTGTACGCAGCCCACGGCTCTCAACTATAATCCAACTGCAACCGTTGATGATGGTACCTGTACGAAAAGTTGCCCAGGCTATACCAGCCCCCAACCCTATGTTCCAGCTTGCCCAGCCCCACCACCAGTACCTGGCTGTATGAACCTAGAAGCGCTCAACTATAATAAGCAAGCAAATATTGATGACGGCTCTTGCATTAAAAGTTGCCCAGGCAACATTCCCCAGCCGCTTACAGTCATCTGTCCACCTCCTATAACCCTTCCTGTCGGATGGTCAATTCCGATGCTACCAGTGCCAGTACCGGCGCCCTCTACTTGTTATATCGGCACCGCTTCTGACAAAAATCCTAATAACTCTGTAAATGGTAAGTGTACTTGCCCCCAGAATAAATATTGCCCAGTAGGTGGAACAACTAATACGCCCTACAGGTTCGTCGTAATAAATACTGCTGACGCTGGTAGCCCATCAATGCAAAATTACGGACTTATTGCTGAAGAAATGCAGCAATATTTTGCCGGCTGGTTATACCACAGGGGCGCGTACTATAGCACAATTAATATAAACGACATTCAGAGATATGATATTCCTCAGACAATGCCTCAGCTGTGCGAACAACCTTTGAGTACGCCATATCAATGTGAAGGTGCAGACTGGTATGTTTTGACCCCTTCGCGACCAAATTTATCCGTATTTGCGAAGTTATCTAATGATCAGAATCTAAATAGAAGTGATTTCATCACTGGCGGATTTTTACCTGAGTGGAGGATTAATAATACCCCAGAAGCTTGTGGAAGAGGATATATGCCGGGTAATTTCAGCTTGACCTATAATGAATTATATCTTGGATGTTATTTTAGCAACTCCGTTAGTAAGCAGGCCGCTGTCGTAACGCATGAGTTCGTGCATAACCTAGGTTTTCCACATGACATTCCTGATCCGGGTAACACATTATTGGGTGAATATGCAATATGTTTACATTCAATGCGCGACCTATTTTCCTGTCAATTGAGCCAGCCAGATATAGACGGTATAATATCGCAGCCAGTTGTAACGAGAGGATTTAGAAGCTTAACATCGGGTTCTCCGTATGTCTGTCCTTCGGTGAGCAGTCTATACTTTGCGGACCTGGGGCCTGCCTCAACAGGTGATTGTGTTAAGAATCTACAATGGCGACTTAATAATCAAAATTTCGGAAAATTCTTTAATGATATAATACCGATCAACGGTTTTATGGATCCTCCGACAATCAGTGCCGTAAAAGCGTATCAGTCTAGATTTGGCCTACCAGCAACCGGAATAGTCGATATGTACACCTGGGGCTATGTCATAGCTTTGAGTACCTAGCTGCCGAATATAAATTAACTCTAATGGCATATATTCGTTTACGTCTTACGTACTGCAACTGATATTCATGACCGTACTGTCTTGCAAGACTTGCAAGGTCTCTCCTTGCAGCAAGGAGAGACCTTGCAAAGGGGTTTCTGGGGAGTATTTAGACGTTGAAGCGGAATTCGACGACATCGTCGGGCTTCATGACATATGTTTTACCGACGGTAGCAATTTTACCTGCTAGTTTTGCTGCTTGTTCGGAGCCAGCTGTCATCAGGTCGTTATAGTCTATGATTTGGGCGGCAATAAAACCTCGTTCAAAATCGCCGTGGATAACGCCAGCGGCTTGTGGGGCAGTGTCTCCCTGATGAATAGTCCAGGCTCTAATTTCTTGTTCGCCAGCCGTTAGGTAGCTTTGTAGTCCAAGTATTTCGTATGCGGCATGAATTAGTTGGACGAGGCCTGACTCATGTTGGCCGTAACTTTCGAGTAGTTCTACGCGGTCAGCATCGTCTAGTCCGTTTAATTCGCTCTCTAATTTGGCGCAGATAAAAATTGATCTAGCAGGGGCTACCAACTCTGTTAATTCGCTACGTTTGGCCTGATCAATAAGAGTATCTTCGTCAACATTGAATACATATATTACGGATTTGGCAGTGATTAATTGCAGGTCAGATAATAGTAGTCCGTAGCTTGTTAATAGTTCAGGCTGAGAAGAAATAAGTTGGCCGTCGTTTAATACTTTATTAATCTCAATGAGTGATTCGTAGGCTGGCTTTAATTTTGGATTTAAACGCGCTTCCTTTTCTAGACGGGGAAGTCGCTTTTCGACAGTTTGCAAGTCGGCCAGGATAAGCTCGGTATTTATCACGTCGATATCTTTCTTTGGGTCGTGTTGTTCGTCTACGTGCAGTACATTTGCGTCGCTAAAAGCTCGTACCACATGAACAATAGCGTTAGTGCTACGAATGTGGCTCAAGAACTGGTTACCAAGACCTTCACCAGTGGATGCGCCTGCAACTAGTCCGGCTATATCTACGAAAGTAACAGTTGCTGATACTATTTTTTTGGCGTTATATAGCTTACATAATTCAGTTAATCTGTTGTCTGGGATGGGTACGATGCCGGTGTTTGGTTCAATTGTGGCAAAAGGATAATTAGCCGCTAAGACGTTATTGTTCGTCAGTGCGTTAAAAAGCGTGCTCTTGCCAACATTCGGCAAACCAACAATACCAATAGAAAGTGAACTCATAACAACATTATAACAGGTTATGGCTATTGTCAGAAATGCAAAAATGTGCTAATATAAAGGTAGTTAATAAAACTAAACAAAAACATCAAAAATATGTCAGAAACTATCCCGCGCGCAATCGAAGCAGATCATTTTCCGGAAGTAGCCGCTGATGGTAATGGCACCAGGCGCCTTGAATTATTGGGAATAAAAGAATCACTACGCGAACCGGATCAGCGTAGAGCTCTGTTTGCTTCAATGTCTAATGATGAATATAAGAAGTACATTGGCTACATCAACTCTATTACACGAGGCGAGAAGGTTAGTGATAATTATGCAGACGGTAAGCTGGGATTTATTGCCACACCTTCCTTAGAAGACAAAGAAATGTTGATGGATAAGAGTTTTGAGGCAGTTAGAGATATATTAAGCGATAAAGACAGTGATAATGAGGTTGCATTACGACGAGCTGGGCTAACGATAGCAGGAGCGATTAACTATATTCATCCATACGAAAACGGCAATGGTCGTAGCGGAAGGGTGATGCATTACTTGGTAGAATTTGGTAATCAGAGGGGTGACGAGATTTTTGACCTGGAAATGAGTGCCACAATCGGGAAGTACCCAGTGTATGATGGTGAGTTAATGGCTATTTATGATTCGCCCCCGCCAGCTATGACTAGGGCATTAGACGAAAAAGTTGGCACTGTAGATGTTGACCCAAGGCAAGCAGCCACGGCAAGAGTAGAGTTATTTCTTGATATGATGAAGGGCAAAAGTGAAATCGTGATCAATGAGCCTGTGTTAGTTCATCAGGCTGGTTCGACTAAATTTATTGCCAATAATTTTGTTGCGCAATCTCCAGGAACGACGAGTGGTCCTGAACTATACGAGCAAACGTATTTAGGTTTATCATCGACTCCAAACAGGCCGATCAGCACTGATATGTCTGATGCTACTGCTGTCTTGCCATTAAGGCCTGTCGCCAATAACTTGGATGACAAATCGAGATCAGGCCTAGAATTGGACATTCTGTAGTTTGACCGCAATTATATATAGCCTGCAACCCGTAAGACGATCACTAGTTTATTGCAGTATATAATTAACCATAATATGTACAAGTATTTGACATATTACTTATGATTGGGCACTATTAAAGTTGATATAACTAAATACTAAAACTCTAAACCTCTAAACCTATCACAAACGAGGAACTAAATGTCTAACTTGGTATTAGTAAAATACAGATGCAAAAGTAAGCAAGGTTAAATCTATAAAACCACTATGAAAATTCCTGGAAGTTCATTTCTCCACGATCGCAATCCCCAGCTACACTCTTCGGAAGAAGTTGAGTCGGTCGCCGAATACTTGCGCGCGGGTGGTGAGCATATTCCTAACGAACCAGCCGATAAAATATCTGCCCATCTTGGGTTTTTGGCGAACCGAGACTACGCAAATGACGGTATTTTAACTGGTGACCAAGCTAGTATTGACCGCCAAATTAAGGCACATGTCATTAAAGCCGAAGATGTCCCCGAGGGATACTTTGAACTTCAACAACGTATTGCTCGTGAACAAGGGCATGGTGACATAGAAGTTACTCCAGATATGCGAAGTCAATTGACTGAAGCCATACAGTCTGACCAAAGGGCTGGTCTAGGTAAATGGGTGGAGTATTTAGGTGGTGATGACGGCGGCTATCCAGATTGGTTCAAAAGCTACTCCTGGACATCAGTTACCAAGATCGGAACTTACGATAAAGAAAAGAATGAGTTCCAAAAGCGTAGCAAAGGAACCACAGCACCATATCCAGAGCTAAATCGTGAGGCTTTAGCCTACGTTTACGATGTGCTTAATAAATCTCGAGTAGAGGGACAACAAGTTGATGGTGGTGCAAACAACGACAAGCTCCAAGAGTTATTAAAAAACGGTAACTTCGGCAAGCTTTATGCGCATGCTATTTTAGAAGTTACACCAGATTCACCAGAACTACGAAATGAGATAGAAGGTTCATGGACTACATTTAACCAAACTGACGACCCAAGAACATCTCGTAGGCTTTCTGGTTCATTGCAAGGTCACGGTACTGGGTGGTGTACTGCTGGTGAAAGCACTGCTAGCATGCAACTGAAGCGCGGTGATTTCTATGTTTACAACACACGAGACGAGAAAGGCAAAGATACCATTCCTCGCGTTGCGATTCGTATGGAAAAGGGTAAAGTAGCTGAAGTTCGTGGCGTAAATGCTGCTCAAGAGCTAGAGCCCGTAATGGCAGATATTACCGCCGAACGACTTGAAGATTTGCCCGGCGGCGAGGAATATATTCGCAAAGCCGAGGATATGAAACGCCTTACCGCTATAGAAAAGAAGACATTGGCTGACCCGGACGCCGAACTTACCAGTGATGAAATACGTTTTCTTTATGAGCTAGACCATGAAATTGTGGGCTTTGGTTACGAAAAAGACCCACGTATTAGCGAGATTAAAGCAAAGCGAGGCGAGGCTGACAAGCCCGAATTAGCCCGTATATTGCCTGAAAGTATCCGTAAGCAGATAGAATCTGCTTACACCGCTTATAGTGCGGTTACGGATAAGTTACTTACTACTAAGCGTGGTCGGTTCGGCAAACGTGAAGGTACTGTTTCAACGCAAGAACTTGAACAACTATTTGCCGCAAAGGACAAAGAGTGGCAAGCCAATGGTGTCTATGACTACATTTTAGAGAAGTTACTTGCAGACGGCGCACAATTTACCCTTGTGGCAACACCAAATGTAGAAGCTAGTGAAGCCCAAGTCGTTGCTTTGGCTGAAGCTTTTGGTAAAGAACAGCCGGATGAAACCTATGTCGATGATGACCTGTACAGCAAAGGACACTATACAGGTCAGGAGTTGTCGGGTAATAAGGGTACTGGACCAGTTCGTCTTAGCCTGATTCCAAGTAGTTTTGACGGCGAAATGGTCTACGGTGATGAGGTAGACGTACAGGTAGAAAAACTTCGTGAACGCAGATCGAAACAGCCCGAACTAGATTTACGAGTGCCAAGCGTACTAGAAGCAGTAACCTATTGGTATTGCCTACGAGCAAAGGGCGATATGCTAGAGGAAATGAATGCTAGAGAAAAGACCAGTATAATTCATTTTGACTTAGAGCCGAAGACGCTGTATAAGTGGTCGGTTGTTCCAGTATCCTCCGTGGAACTCGGCCTTCCTAGCTTGAGCTTTCACAGGCCTTATCGAAATGGGGTTGTCGGCCAAGCACGAGCCGATGTCCGCTTGGCGGTGGGGTAAAACCTCTAAACTCTAGACATTTTGTAGCTTGACCGATAGACACAACCATTTTTTAGGCATTGGCAGTTTGTTGTATATAAACCTTCTCAGGCGTATTCTTAGATCGTAGAATGTAGTTTTGCATTAACGAGTCAGAGAATAGGACAAATGTTGTGAGACGATCTGAGCAGATTATAAGTGTTTCCGGTGAGGTACAGAACGAATCGCCAGAAAAGAATATTGGACGCCTTGGTCGTATGGGTATAGGTGCTGCGGTTGCTCTGGCGTCTGTTGTGGCGCCTGCTATAGCGAGTTTTGAGACTGGTAATGTTGATGCCCAAGCCGCAGGGATGAGCGAGGAATATTTAGTTATAAACAAGCCCGAAAACTGTTTGGGAGAGGGGTGTATTAATGGCTGTCCTGGGGGATATCATCCTTTTGTCCCAGATATTCCTGTAACTGTTGTTACGTATTTCACTGCGTGTGTGCCTGATGTCCTCTACGAGGGCTATAATCCAAACGACTATAATCCAATAATAACATCCGTATCTTTGCCTAAAAAGCCAAAAAGTCCAAAGCCAATAGTTACTACTACGACAATTAATAACGATGTAGACAGCGACGGTTTTTTGGCTAATACTGACAACCCTAGCCTAAAAGATATAGATGACAATAGTGCCGGTGCTGGTATAGCAGGCGTTGCCGTGGCAGAAGCGATGGGTATTAATGTTGACCCTGCTACTGAACAGGGCAGTCTAGATATTCAGATAGCTTTATCTACTGCTCAAGATAAGTGGGCGGAGATGACTACTGACTTTGCTGCCTATGGAGTTGAAGTCATGACGCCAACCACTACCACCACCCCAACTACTACATCTATAAAGGCTACTGCTGTATCATCACCGCAGACTACTACTCAGACCACTCAAAATGAAACCACCACTTCAACAATCGAGGCTGTACTAAGTAATAGCACGCCGGAGGATGGTTCTAGCTCCACCGATAAAATATTAGAAACCGCAGCCGGCATGCTAGTTGTTGGTGGTCTTATAGTTTTTGGTGCTTCTCGTCGCCGTCGTCAGCGGTAAAAATTAGCTGGCAAGATAGTCGATATTTGCTCCAATCAGAGAATATCCTATATACTTATAATAATGAAAAAGCGTAAGCGTTTAATAGTCTTTGGGGCTGTAACTTTAGCACTAGCATTTGGTTTGCTGACCGGCCTAGTCATTAAAAGTCAGTATAACAAGATTAAGCACAGGAAGTTGCCAGGAGTGGTTTATGTTGACAAGAAAGTCAGTCCTAAAGTTATAGAAGTCGATCAAGACTCATCTGTAAAAGATTACAATAGCATAAAATCACTAGTAGATAATAAGAAATGGTCTGAAGTAGTCGCTAAGGCGATAGCATATGGTGAGGTAGATAAGAATGGCATTATTTTGCGGATTTCTGCATACGGCGAGTGCGTTTATGCCGCGACTATCATAAACGATAGCGCATCACTTGTTTTGTGTGGCGAAAAAGCGGACGGAGTAATTCTTTTGCTTCCTGAAGACAGCAGAGATCTTGCTAAGAAGACATTTGACTCTATATCAAAGCATGCAGCATATCCCGCTGAGCTAAAGAATGGAGCGCCTAGTGCGTAACTCAGAAATCTTAGCTAAAAGACGGGACTTTACTCTAAGATTGCTCAGTATGATTTTTGTTACCGTAACGATGGCCGTATTTGCTAGTTTAGTTTTTACTAGCCGAGTCTTCGCCAACGGCTCAGGAGCTGGTGGCGGCCCGCCACCCCCTCCACCAAATGTGTCTTGTCGAAATGGACCGGTCGTTATCGTTCATGCACCCGGCTATGTGTGTCAGTCTGTCACTTGTCCAGATAGACTTACCTGGGAGCTCCCTCATAGGTGTGCGGCTACTGCAACTACTCCATGCGTTGATAATGTGGCACCATCTCCTGTAACATATTTACCTGCAGCGCCAAGTAATGTTTTTCCTGAAACTTCAGATGCTGGTGCTCCATGCACGTATATGATTAATGAACTCTGTCCAAGTGCAGTTGATTGTATGCCCGGCAAAATTACGGCTGCAGTAATTTATGTGCCTTCAGATATGCTTGGTACTATGCAGGTTATAACAATTATTGATGGATGCGACAATAATCCCAGCTCCAATATAGACAAGTCTAATCTCACGAAGTCATTTTTTAGTATAAAGAATAGTCCAACGTCAACCATTGATACCGAAAATATCATTTGTTTATCTGGTCTTCATGACCTCAGTATGATCTTTACCCCTACGCTGGCTAATTCATCAGGCAGGCAAGGAGATTACTATAAATATTATTTTACGGCTGACATGATTGGACCGGGTAATACTGGCGGAATATATGCATATAATAGGTACAGACTGGGAGCGTTGTCGCCTAGACTAAGAATAGGTGTATCAGAGACTTCTTTTATTTGTCCTGATCCGGGTAGTTATGTATTTTCTTGTCCATCAGTATCTCCTTTGAATCCTTTTGCTTCTGTAGGATACTCTAGCTTCTCCCAAGTCCCATCTGCAGAGGCGAACGGAGGTTCATTCAATCAGCATATTGTTTTGCCTCCGTGCCACGTGGATATGTTAGGCCAAATAGATATTTATGATCTTGATGCTAATATTTATGGTCAGAATAATATTAGAGCCAGGATTATAGATATCGGTACTGATGGAGTCACTACATACATTCCGGATTCCGCTGGAGCCAACCTTTCGAATGATATTTTGTGGGCCCCCGCCAATGGCAATAATGGTCATTTGATTCTTCCTGACTCAACAAATCTATTGGCTATGTACTCTTTCAGGCAGGGGCATACCTACACGCTAGAAATCAATAATTTAACACGTACTAACACCCTTCAGATTTTCGTTAATTATGTTTTGCCAGGAGGCGGCACACCTTCTAGTGATTGCAACAAGATGCCCAGCTGTACTGCAGCTATATTGGTCACGGATGCGGTTACTGGCTCAACAGATTTGTTAACTGATCACCCACTTAGATTTACTGTTCCCGTCACTAATGCTAATGGTTATCAGATAGGTGTAAATGGCCCGAACTGGGGACCTGAGATAAAGGGACCTGATCCTGGAGCGCCTACTACAGACATAATAAATTACCTGGCAAATGATTCTCCAGCATCTCCCGCACAGAGTAAATATGCTCGAGCTAGTAGTAGAATAGTAGGAAATGGTCCTCAGACTCTCATGCTCACACAAATATCCTATCAGGACGAGCCAAGCTATGGAGCTCCGTTAATAAACTTAGTGGATATACGCTCGCCTTTGGTCGCCGGAAGCTATGAATTCAACTGGGGCTTTGTTGACGCGGGGCATGGCTGGGGAAATAATATGTGTAGAGCTACTATTAATGTACGAGACCCTGTGCCAATAATTAGGTGCGATATGGCTAATCTGCCTGCAGAAATTGAACCTGGAGAAACCGTAGACATAATTCCTAGATTTACTAATATCGGACTTGGGGCTTTAAATGGTGCCCAGCTAAATGTATTCACTATGGATGGTTTCAGTTTTTCGACCTCTCATAATTATGCAAATATTGCATATAATCCTTCACCGTTGCCTTCACTTGGAAGCGCAGTTGGAGCGTCAGTAGCTGCGACTTCCAACACATCAATGGATTCATTCTATGTTTCTTATAGCTTTAGTGGTGGCAACGCTCCAGTTTTCGGTGTCCCCGATATACTACAATGCTCAAAATCAATACCTAAAGTATCCAGGCCTTATATCAAGGTCTTTGGTGGTGATGTAAGGGCAGGTGCAGCTTTTGCGCCAGCCTGTGCTACTACTGGAACAGGCGGAATTTATGGGTGGGGCAATTTACTTGACGGCTCAGGTTCGTCTACGCAGTATGGTGCAATGGCGCGTGGTCCTATTCCAGTTAGTCAATTTTCTACCGCAGATCTAAGGGCGCCCCTACAAAGGCAAAGCCTATTTTTCGCTAAAATCGATTCTACAGGTACCGCTGGCAACTTTGGTCCTGTTGGTTGTCAGCCAAATTACTGGACTGCTTTGCGGGGTAAATCCACGATTACACTCGGAAATAGGCAAGTAAATCTGAGTACTCCAGGTTACTGGGAATACCCTCATTATGGCACCTTGGGGTGTGGTACTGACAATGCATACAAGAAGTCAGGAGATACTTGCCATGTCGTTGGAGGGCCTTTGCCAACTGTAGTTACCTCAAAGCAGACTATTTTTGTGGACGGCAACTTAAGCATTATGGGTAATATTGTCTATTCTGGTGCGTGGAGTAGTGTAGATGACATACCTAACTTGACTATTGTCGTCTGTGGAAATATATATATCGACAAGAATGTTACGGAAATTACAGGGTGGTATATTGCTATTCCTCGAGAAGTCTGTCTTCCTACTGCAGAAGCTGAAACCGATCCAGGAGGAGTTATCCGTACCTGTATGAATAGATTCGCCGAAATCATCGCCAGTCAATTAAAGGCTAGTTGTAACAATAAACTGACTGTTAGAGGTAGTTTTAGCGCTGAAAGGATTAAATTCCAAAGAACACAAGGTAGTTATGGGGCTAGAGTTCTTAATGAATCAAGTCTTAGCGCTAATACTGCTGAAGTATTTGTGACAGATCCTTCAAATTGGATTTCGTCGCCACTTCAAGGTTCTGGAGGGTCAGGATCTGGAACTCTTAAGCTTGACGGTATTTCAGGTCTCCCGTCTATATTTTAATCAGCTTTTATGGTAAATTCGCAACAGCTAACTATATTGCATTTATAGATAGTGCTTATGGTATAATCGATGTAATATGAGCATCTTGAGTGGGGTATCAGAATTCTTTGGTCTTGACATCGGTACGACTGCTATTCGTCTGGTTCAATTAAAAGGCAATGGACCCGTCAAGCATTTGGCTAAATATGGTTATATACCTCTTGATAGTCGGCTGGCGATGAGTGACTCCAAGCCAGATCAGCTAAAGGTAATACAAGCCGTTCATGAATTACTAGGGCAGGCAAGGGTTACTACCAAGAATGTAGCCGTCGGTATTCCTTCTCAGCGCGTATTTACTACCGTAGTTGATGTAGACAAACTTTCCACCAAAGATCTTGCTAAATCTATAAAGTACCAAGCTGACTCATTAATACCTACACCATTGGCGCAATCAAAACTAGACTGGGCACTAATGGGCGATTCCCCCAAAGAAAAGGGCAAGGTGGAGATATTATTGTCTAGCGTGCCAAATGATTTCATAGAACAAAGACTAGATCTGCTAGAGGCTAGCGGATTAAATGTTATAGCATTTGAGCCAGACAATCTGGCGCTAGCAAGAGCATTGATACCGGCTGGTGCTACTGCTCCTCAGATGGTTATTGATATCGGCAACAAAACAACCGACATCGTTATTAGTGTGCAAGGTGGTCCAAGATTGACGAGGTCTATACCTACTGGAGCAGAGGCGATGGTGCATACTGCCGCACAGAACCTCAACATTGACGACAAGCAAGCACAACAGTTCGTATTCAAATTTGGCCTAAATAGGGATAAGCTTGAAGGGCAGGTCTATAACGCATTAATAGGCACTGTAGATATTTTAGTTACAGAAATTGAAAAGTCTATAAAGTTCTTTGTGAGTCGATATGGAGAATCTGCTAAGCTCGAAAGAATTATTGTTACTGGAGCTGCATCAGTTTTGCCAGAGTTTCCGCTATATATTGCCAATAAGTTTGGCATTAGTGCGGAAATCGGCAACTCGTGGCGCAATGTAGCCTTTCCAACAAACAGACAAAACGAACTTTTGGCAGTATCTAACCACTTTGGTGTTGCTGCTGGGCTTGCGGAGCGAGTAGAATGATCCAATTCAACCTACTACCAGACGTAAAACTAGCTTTTATTAAGGCGCGCAAATTAAAACGACTAGTTATGGTTGGAGCAGCAAGCGTTACTACTGTATCTTTGGCGGCGGTAATACTATTATTTATTTTTGTTAATGTTGCTCAAAAGAAGCACCTGTCTGATATTTCAAAAAATATAGCATCAAACGAAAATAAGATAAAAGGGACTAAAGACCTAGACAAGATTCTGACCATACAGAACCAGCTTAATAGCCTAACAGCTCTACATGATGGAAAACCAGTAGCCAGCAGATTATTCGGTTATATGAATTTAATAACCCCAGCAAATGTTAGTTTGAGCGCTTTATCTATTGATTTCGCGAGCGGAGCTTTAACTGTTGGCGGTACTGCAGACGCTCTTAGTACGGTCAATAAGTTTGTCGATACTATAAAGTTCACCACATATACTATTGACGGCCAGACTACTAGCAAGAAAGTATTTTCGTCTACTGTATTGAGCGGTTTCGCTAAAACAACTAAAAACAGCACCTACAGTGTATCTACAATTTTTGACCCCTTAATATTTGATGCAAATACTAAATTGAGCCTAACGGTGCCAAAAGTAATAAGTACTAGAAGTGAAACAGAGAAGCCAGATGCTTTGTTTCAGCAACAAGACAACGTAAAGGTATCGCCATGAAATTTTCCACAAAAAGACTACTGGTAATAAAAGCTAATACCCAAGTAATTATTATAATTTCTGGAGCCGTTGCTATAGCGTCATTCTCGCTAATAGCGTCAAGAGCTCTACTTAATCAGCAGTCTTACCAAGGAAGAGTAATTGATAAAAAATCCAAAGCTTTAGTTCAAATCAAAAAGAATGTAGACGCCGTGGCTAAACTAAAGACTGCATATTCTTCTTTTCAAAATGATTCTGTGAATGTCATTGGAGGAAAAGCAGTTGGTGTGGGCAGTAATGACGGGGACAATGCCAAGATTGTGCTCGACGCACTGCCAAGTAAGTATGATTTTCCTGCTTTTGCCTCCAGTATAGAGAAGGTATATTATTCCTCGCCTCTATTTAAACTTGAGTCGTTCGGCGGTGGAACAGATGATGAAATTGGTCAATTGGGAGTTAAGACATCTCCTAAGGTTGCTCCAGTTGATATGAATTTTAGTATGAGTTTTAGCGGTAATCATAAATCAATCCTGGCAGCGCTAGACACTCTTCAGCGGTCTATTCGTCCAATAAAAATAACTGCTTTGCAGCTTGGTGGCAGCGATGATCAGATGACTATGAGTGTGACGGCAAAAACTTATTACCAGCCAGGAATTGTAAGATCAGCAAAAACTGAGGTTATAAAATGAAGCGAAAAGATATATTAATTATTGTAGTTATAGCGACGATATCAGGAATTTTGTCTTTGGTATTATCTAATCTTTTCATTACAGCACCCAAGAATAGGCAGGAGAAGGTGGAGGTTGTTGAATTAATAAGCCCTGAGTTTAAACGACCTGATAGCAGGTATTTTAATGCTGATTCAATCAATCCGACCAAGATTATTAGAATCGGTGACAACACTAATCCTCAGCCTTTCGGCGGCACTAACTAAGGAGTAGGTTTAATGTTATTGACTGTTCAGCCTAACCAAACTGCAGCTGGCCAATTATTGGGTGGTATCTCGTGAGTGTTTTATCTGCATCCGTCCAGAAACAGGTCGAAGATAAGCTAGTTGCTAATGGTTTAATTACCGATAATCAGCTATCAGAACTTAAATTGCGCGCACAACAAATCAAAACGCCAGTTTTTAGTGTCATGACCGTCGACGGAAAGGTTACTAACGAGGCGCTTACAAAGACTATAGCAGAGGTTACTAACATGCCTTATGTGAATCTGACAAAGGCCAAAATTAATCCGTCTATCTTGGCGCTTTTGCCAGAGGACATAGCTGAGCGTTACATGTCCGTACCTTTAGGTGAGATGCAGAACAGACTAGTGGTTGCCATGCTAGATGCAGACAATGTGCAGGCTGTTGATTTTTTGTCGAATAAGATAGGTAGACCGCTTAAGGTCTATGCGGCCAGTGAAGAAGGTGTCCGTAATGTTTTGCAGCAGTATAAAAAGGACCTAAACAACGACGTCATGGGCGCATTAGATGGTCCAGTTAAGCAGGTGGAAAACGAAGAAGCAGTAGATAACTCGCAATTAAAAACTAAAAATATAAAAACTATTGTTCAGGATTCGCCAATTAGTAAGGCTTTGTCTGCGATTCTTGAGTTTGCCGCAAAAAATCGAGCCAGCGATATACACATCGAACCGCTCGAAAAGGAATTAAAAATTCGGGCTAGGATTGATGGAGTATTAAGAGAGATTATGAAATTGCCCAAGTCAACTGAGCCGCCCCTCGTATCCAGAATCAAGATTTTATCTAATTTAAAAATCGATGAGCATCGAATACCTCAAGATGGACAGTTTAGCATCAAGACCGGCGGCAAAGATATTGATTTACGTATCGCCATTTCGCCTGTAGTTTGGGGAGAGCAGGTAGTTATTCGTTTGCTGGACAAGACTGGTACTGATCTCCACCTTGAAGATATGGGTTATCATGGCAGAGCGCTCAGAACTATTAGGGAAGGGCTAAAGCAAACTAGCGGTATGATTCTGACTAGTGGTCCAACCGGATCGGGCAAGTCGACTTCGTTATATGCCCTAATTCAGGAGATAAAAAATGACGCCATAAACATAGTTACCCTAGAAGATCCTGTCGAATATAAGATGGAGGGCATAAATCAAATTCAAGTTAACAGTGAGGTTGGATTAACTTTTTCCTCAGGTTTACGCTCAATTCTGCGCCAAGATCCTAATGTAATAATGGTGGGTGAAATCCGTGACAAAGAGACTGCTACTTTGGCTGTTCAGGCCGCACTAACAGGTCACCTTGTTTTCTCCACACTGCACACCAATTCAGCCGCCGGCATTTTGCCTCGTCTACTAGATATGGGCATAGAGCCGTTTTTGATAGCAAGTACAGTACGCACTATTATTGGTCAAAGACTGGTGCGTCGAATTAGTGACAGCAAAGATCCTTACTTGTCAGATAAACTAGAATCAGAGGCTGTAAAAACGGCAATTGGCGACTTGTTGCCGGAAAATGAATCGGTCAAAGCTGAAGTAGCGGCCGATCTTGGCTACGAAAACTTGCCACTTAAGGGTGATAGCGCTTATACTTTATATAAGGGCAAGGATAGTCCAGAGACGCCTGGCGGCTATAAGGGGCGAATGGGTCTGTACGAAGTTTTCGAAGTAACCGAAAGCATTCAGGATTTGATCTTAAAAAGGTCGACCAGTACAGAAATTCAGAAAGCCGCAGAAGCCGAGCAGGGAATGGTAACTATGCGTCAAGACGGTGTCTTGAAGGCTCTAGCAGGCTATACGACGTTGGCAGAAGTCAATCGAGTAGCAGGGTCAGAGTTTAATTAAATGAGAAATTATTTAGTAGTTAATAGAAGGGTGGGGAAATGTCAGAAATAAGCAGAGCGATACATAAAAGGCCTACAAGCTTATTAAGCGCGAAGTTAGTTCCGGCAGACTACTCATTGCTGATTAAAGGTATTAGGGGGCAAATATAATGCAAGGACATGTAAAAATTGAAGAGTTGCTAGAAGAAGTCATCAAAAAGAAGGCTTCTGATCTACATTTACAGGTTGGAGTCGCTCCAATGTTACGCATCGATGGCTCTATTGTGCCTGTGCCGAGTGTTGCTCCTCTGACCGAGGAAACAGTTGAGTTGCTGATTTTTTCTATATTAGACGAAGACCAGAAACAGATTCTGCTCAAGGATAAAGAGTTTGATTTTAGTTTTGCATTTGGTGATCTAGGTAGATTCCGCGTTAATGCTTTTCACGAGCGAGGCAACTTGGCTGCAGCACTTCGTTTGATTCCGAATCAGATCAAAACAATAGAAGAGCTAGGCTTGCCAGCAATTGTCAGTACTTTTGCAAATTATCCAAGAGGGTTAGTGCTAATTACTGGCCCAACTGGATCTGGTAAGTCCACCACGCAAGCTGCGATTATTAATAAGATTAACGAAGAGCGACCGGCTCATATTTTGACTATCGAAGACCCGATTGAGTTCACGCATAAGTCGAAGCGTTCTGTAATTGTTCAACGAGAAGTTCACTATGACACTTACTCCTTCTCGGCAGCTCTTCGCTCAGCACTACGTGAAGATCCAGATGTTGTGCTTATTGGAGAAATGAGAGACCTTGAGACTATTTCCTCAGCGATCACCATTGCCGAAACTGGCCATCTTGTCTTGACGACTCTGCACACAAACTCAGCTTCACAAAGTATTGACCGCATGGTCGATGTTTTCCCGCCGCATCAACAACCGCAAATTAGGTCACAGTTGTCTAACATTTTAATGGCAATCTGTTCTCAGCGACTAATCCCAACTATTGGTGGTGGTCGTACGGTGGCGGCCGAAATACTAGTTGTCACGCCAGCAGTTCGTAATATTATCCGAGAGGGTAAGAGCCATCAACTGGAAGCTGTAATTCAGACCGGGGCTGAGTTTGGTATGCAATCTATGGACAAGACCTTGATTGGCCTAATTCATAGCGGCGCTATTAGTTATGACGATGCTCGCACCTACGCAGTTGATATCGAGGAGCTCGATCGTTTAATGAGGGCTTAGTTTATAACAGAGGTAATTGACCGTATGATAAATATAGATTTAGTAATCATATCACTTCATGAATCTGTTAGTGACGACAGTGTGGCGGAGCTCGTATGCTGACCTATAAATACACTGCTCACGACCCAGCTACAGGCCAAAAGGTAAAGTCAGAAGTCCAGGCAGATGACGAGCAAACTGCTGCTAATCTTATTTTTAAGGCAGGATTTTCTCCTATAGACATAAAAGTTTTAAAGACTGAAGGTGGCCTTAGTGTTGGCAGGTTTAAGAAGAAGGTTTCAGGAAAAGACAAGGTTTTGTTCTCACGACAGCTCTCTACGCTTATTAACGCCGGGCTGCCGCTTATTCAGGCGTTAATCACAGTAATTGAGCAGTCAGCCAGTAAGCCTCTCAAAAACATCGGCAGCGTAATCATAGCCGATATAGAGGCTGGCTCTACCTTGTCAGACTCTTTGGGCAGGCATCCGATGGTATTTAATCAGGTATATGTGAGTTTGGTGCAGGCTGGCGAGACATCGGGTACTTTGGACAAAGCGCTAGAGAGGCTGGCTTACCAACAAGAGAAGGATGCTGAGATTATTCGTAAAGTAAGGGGTGCATTAATCTATCCGATGATTGTGGTCGTAGTAATGATTGCGGTTATGTCTTTTATGATAGTAAAGGTTTTGCCTCAGGTTGAGGTGTTGTACGCAGGAATGAAAGGCGCAAAGTTACCTTTCGTGACAGTAATATTACTGGATATATCCCATATAATTTCGAAATTTTGGTGGTTAGTATTGATTATGGTAGGTTTTGGCGGATTTGCAGTGTCGCGCTGGGCAAGAGGCGTCGTCGGTAAGAGTTTATTTGACAATATTAAGATGAAGGCTTGGCCGATAGGTCCGTTGTTTATGAAGTTGTATATGGCTAGATTCGCCCGCACGGCCACCACATTAGTATCTAGCGGGGTGTCATTAATAAAAGTCCTCGAGATCACCTCTCAGGCCATTAATAATGTCCATATAGCAAAATCACTCAGTGCTGCCATAGAAAAAGTTAGAGGCGGAAAGCCGTTATCTGAAGCAATTAAGGGTGACAATAATTTCTTGCCCCTAGTATCAAATATGTTAAATATTGGAGAGAAGTCCGGTGCAATAGAGAAGATGTTAGAAAAGACAGCCGAATACTACGAGAAGGAAGTTGACGAACAGGTAAAGAGCCTGTCATTAATAATCGAGCCGCTGTTAATGGTGGTACTTGGTGTGATGGCCTTTATTATTGTGGCAGCAGTACTTCTACCTATATATAACCTAGCAGGCCAGTCCACAGTTATTTAATAAATGGGCCATAAGAGAAGGGTTTAATAGAGATCAAATACGACATAGCGGTATTAGCCATAAAGTATATAAATAGTATTGCTTTTTATTTAAGATAAACGTATCATTAAAAACATAAGCATAATTAATAATTTCTAGGGGGGGCGTATTATATGTTCAAAAACTTAAAAAAGCGATCTGAAGGGTTCACTATCATTGAAGCAATGATAGTGCTAGCGATAGCCGGACTTATAATGTTGATAGTTTTCTTGGCTGTACCTGGCTTACAGAGAAGTCAACGTAATACGGCTAGGAAAAATGATATAGCAAGAGTAGGGGCAGCAGTAATAGACTGGTATGCTAATAATCCAGGGAGTGCACTCGCTACAGCACCAGCAACCAGTGGTCCAAATTTGGTTAGCGCCACTGGATCACTTGCACAATACAATGGATTAGCTTACGGGGCTTTACTTAACGCCAATATTTTAACAATTGACGCAGTAACTTCTGCTATGGTGAACCCAGGAGTTCCAACTGTGGGAACACTATCAGCAATACCTGCAGGAATAAAAGACGTGAATTTGTCAGGTATGGCGTTACGACAAAACGCTAAATGCGATGCAGCTGGCGCGGTTGTATTTGATGGTTCCAATACAAAAGTAGCTATTCAGTACTTACTAGAAACAAACGGTGCGGCTACACCATATTGCGTACAGGCAAACTAGTATAAATCTGTAATTATTAAAACGGGGCACTTCGCCCCGTTTTTTTATTGGCTACATGGTATTATGGGTTAACATGATTATGGTTTATCTTTTAATTACTGGGATATGTTTCGGCAGCTTTATTAATGCCTTGGTTTGGCGTATACATGAGCAGCAAAGAACTATCTATATGAGCAGTATCAAGAAACATAAATCTACCAGTTCTCTAAAATATTCGCCATCCAGTGTTAAATCAAAAGAAATGTCTATTGTCAGTGGTCGATCTATGTGTCCTCACTGCAGACACCAATTATCAGCAGTTGATCTTATACCTATATTAAGTTGGTTGCAGCTACGAGGTAAATGTCGTTATTGTCACGCTACTTACGAGGATACGCCCGTCACTGAGATCGTCACTCCCTTACTATTTGTCATTTCTTATATATATTGGCCTCTTGCTTGGAATTATAGTAGCGTCTTGTTGTTTGTGATTTGGTTAATTTTTGTTGTTAGTTTTGTTGCGCTTGTAATTTATGACATTAGATGGTTGCTGCTGCCGAACCGCATAGTTGTACCTTTATTCTTTTTATCACTGGTTCATGTTTTTATTATGGGTACAATTTATCACGGGGGCGTCAGTGCTATTCTTGGCGCTGTATATGGTTTGCTTATAGGTGGAGGCATATTTTTTGTGTTATTTCATGTACCTGGAAAAGAGTTGATAGGTGGCGGGGACGTTAAGCTCGGTGCTGTGCTGGGCTTGCTTGTTGGTGGTCCTTGGCCAGCGCTTTTACTTCTTTTTATGGCATCCTGCCTTGGCTCACTGTTCTCGTTGCCTTTGTTGATCACAGGGAAGGCTAATAGGGGTAGTAAGATACCATTTGGTCCTTTTCTAATTGCTGCTACGATTATTGTATATTTGTTCGGTTCTAGCATTATTGCCTGGTATAAAAAGCTACTAATGATAGGTTAGCTATTATCGGCAAGATTATAAAGCAGGTCGTGACTGATTTAGGTGATCGTGGTTATGCTATAATTTAATAGATGAGAACAGGGTTAAATTCACGAGCGTTTACCTTAATTGAAGTAATGCTTACGCTATCTATTTCAATGGGTTTGTTCGGAATGCTCGCAACCATTATTAATGGACAGCAATCAAAAACGGAGTTTGTTCAATCTGTAAACGCCTTTCAGTCCCGACTTATGGATATAGCTAATGACGTTGCTACCGGAAATAATCCAACTAATACGAACTACGTTTGTACCCATGACGGCACTGCTGCGAACGCTGTGATTATTGATTACGCTCCGCCAACAGCTTCAGACAGACGCGGCACTAGCGAGGGGTGTCTATTTGTTGGCATAGGAATGCAGTTCACTGAAGGGAGTCCCCGTTATGATGTTTTTGCATTGGTCGGAAAGAAAGATACTGACATTAGTGGAGTTAAAAGACCTGCAAAAAGCCTTTACGAGGCTCAAACTTGGCCAATCATTGATGTCAATAATCCTGATAGTATATCTGAAAGTCTGTCCTATGGTGTTGTTGTGCGCAGTGTTTCTTATATTAATTCCAGCGGGACGTTCATACGGCTAAATGGTCTGGGGTTTACCACGACCTTCGCTAATTCTTCAGGCGCTAGTTTAGTGTCTGGCGATGCTCAAACTGACATAATCCCTGCGGAGCCAATTATATGGGACCCTTTTGGGAATGGTACTACGCCTCTTCTTCCTTATGGCGAGTGGCGCAAGACGTTGGACGCTTCTTCAGGCAGAGATTCGACTAAAAATCCAAGCAGTGGAATTAAGATTTGTTTAGAAAATTCAGAAACAGGACCAGATAGACGCGCTTATGTTACTGTTGGTGGCAATGGTCGTCAGTCAAGTGTTACGGTGCAGTTTGCAGATGGGGCCTGTCTATGAAAAAGCTTGATAATTACGGAGATACGCTTATAGAGGTCATGTTTTCGCTGACAATTACCAGTATGATCTTAACAATGGCATATAGGACGGTCGTAAGTAATCTAACGAGTGTTTATAGGTCACAGGAGAGAGCGGGGGCACTTAAGGTGGCAGAGTCGCAGGCCGACGAGCTAAGAGCTTTTTCGTCCATCATAGGATTCACAGCAACATCTGCTACTAATTTTTGCTTAAAAGTTGATAGCATAGCCGTTCCGCCCACTGTTGAGGTGGTTAATTTTGTCAACCCACTTCCTCCTCCTTCTTTTAATAGCGACACTCTAACGAATTACCCACTAAAATGCATCACTAACAGTAATACTACTTACTACACGCTTATTAATAGATCAAGCGGGGTTAGCAAGGATTTTGTAATTCGTGTTAGATGGTGGCAAGCCGGAGGAAACGGCAAAGGGGAAGTAGTCCTGAACTACTCCGTGTATTAATTATGAAAACATATAATGAACATCAGAACGGCTTTACACTCATAGAGTTATTGATTGCTACGACGATTATGTCTGTTTTTTTGACTATAGTATCGACTATGACGATACGAATCGGGCGTATGTATTATAAGGGTATTATACAGTCAAGAACTCAAGAGGCTGTGCGCGAAATAAGTGCAGAGATTACTGGTTCTGTAAGGTTTGGCAGTGGCGGTGTTGCGGCTGGAGCAAATTATTTTTGTACCGGTGAAGCTCGATATACATATGTTTTAGGCAAGCAACTAACTGACAACACGGCAGAAGTGACGGCTGGAGGGGATAAGGTTTCACACGTCTTAGTAAGAGACAGTCCTTCAGTATGTACAGGGCCAGCTGATCTAGCCTCGTTTGATAGTACGTCTCAACGAGAGTTAGTTCCACCAGGCGCACGCTTAGTCGCACTGTCTGTTACGCAGGTATTAGGAGTTTATGAAGTAAAAGTTAGGCTTGTATATGGTGAGGCAGTCTTGTTGTGTAGTCCAAGTATAGTTGGTGACTGTACTAGCACTTCATCTGTTATTACCGCGGGGCTCGCTCCGCTCAAGGTAGATATTCGTTGTCGTGACGGCAAAAATGTCGGTACTGAATTTTGTGCAGTATCCGAATTAACTACAATAGTTCAGAATCGACTATAATGACTATAAAGATTATGCCTAAGCGCTCAAAAATATATATTAATCAAAAGGGTATAGTGTCTATAATAGTCACTCTTATAACGATGGTTTTAATAACCATTATAGTTATGACCTACTCGCAAGTCATTAACCGCGAAAAGCGTCAAACTATAGATCGTCAACTCAATAGCCAGGCTTACTACACAGGAGAGGCCACTATAAACACTATTATTTCTGCAGTAGACCATAATGCATATACTGTCGCTAGTATCTTGGGAAGCAAATGTTCTGGGCCAGACAGCTCTATATCTAAAATGAAAAATCTCCCCGGACCTATAGAATTGCCGACCGGAATTAGTTCAGGGGCCGTAACTTGCTTATTGATAGATCAAGATGAGAATTCATTAGTCTATGATTCTGTTGAGAAGGATAATTCACAGAGTATCCATATTATCACAAGGGGGGCTACTGATATCTCACGAATTGAGGTTGGCTGGGACGGCACAAATCCCGCGACATCCACACCTCCAGTGGGTTCTGGCTTTACTAAGCTAGCCGAATGGTCTAGTTCATATCCGCCAGTGTTAAAGGTAGATATAGTGCCTTGGGGGGCGAGTAATACTGCCCAATCCTTGCTTGATAGCAGTCAGGCTTTTTATTTGTATCCGACTGATGGCACCGGTACTGGTTATAGTGTGGAAGGCGGAGACTCTAAGGGCGAGATTGTTAGCGGTAAATGTTCGGCAAGTAATTCTCCTAAATTTTGTCGAGCCACAATGTATGTTGTGCCGGGCAAAGATTTCTATGTCAGGGTTCGTCCTATATATTCTGCCGCCACAGTATCTATAATTGCTCAGGATTCTACGAGTAGTAGTATTTCCTTGAGTGAATCTCAGACAGTTATAGATGTTACTACTAAGGTTGGCGGCATCACAAAGCGTATTAGTGCCAGAAGATCGTTCACCCTCAAAAATCTAACACCTAGCTTTTCGATTGATTCAGCTACAGAGATTTGCAAGAAGATCAAAATCAATGCTATTGGAGCTATTGATACTGATTGTTTGAGCGGCAGTGGCAATGCGAAGGGTATTAACTAGTTGTCTTTGCGGTGAAACTTTTCGTGGATAGCACGAAGGTGAGGGTCGGTAACGTGGGTGTAGATTTGCGTTGTGGCGATATTGCTGTGGCCTAGCATGGCTTGTACGGCGCGTAGATCACCGCCATTCATGATTAGGTCGGTAGCAAAGCTGTGTCTGAGCGTGTGTGGGCTGACATGTTTGGTTATTCCGGCTAGCAGGGCGTAGCGGGCGACTAATCGCTGGACACTACGCGCAGTCAGTCTGTGAAAGTCGCCAGATAGGTCAACTTTTTTGCTGCCACTATAACGGACGAATAGCGGCTTAACATTATCTTCGCGTTTTTCTAAGTAGTGGCTTAGCCACTTAGCGGCTGCTGGACTAATAAAGATAGGACGATCTTTCTGGCCCTTACCTCTAACCATAAACTCGCGTCGCTTCAGGTTGATATGGTCTTTGTCGAGCCCAACAAGCTCCGATACGCGCAGGCCGCTACTAAAGAGTAGCTCTAGGATTGCTCGATCACGAATTCCAGACAATTTGCTGATATCGGGTTGGGCAAATAGACGGTCTAGCTCGTCTTCGTTCAAGAATGTTACTTGTTTACGGACGGTTCGGGCGAGTTCGATTTTGTCAGCCGTAAGGGCAGGGATGTCACGCTTAGCGCAGTACTTCAAAAAACTTCTTAAAGCTATGAGGTGATAGTTCTGTGTCGATTTTTGTAATTCGTCAGATGTATTGGTACCGAGTCTGTTAAGCCAGAGACGCCATTTACGAATAAGTTCAGCATCGATTTCACTTATTTTTATCTCTCCGGCAAAATCTATTAAGCGTGTCAGATAATGATCATAATTGGCTATAGTCTTCTGGGATCGATTTTGCTCAATCTCAAGATATTCCAAATAATCAGTCTTTGCTTTGCTAAATAACATCACATTTACTCATTAACATAACCTTATTGTACGACACAAACCAAAGTGATAGCCACATAACAGCAAAAATACTTTTTTACCGCAAGGCACTCCAAGCACTCCAAGGTCTCACCTTGGGCACTTCCTTGGCATTGCAAGGTCTCACCTTGTTGCAAGGTGAGACCTTGCAATGTCTAGGAGCTCGCTGCATCATAGAGGGTAGGAGATTTAAAAGGTTAGAACTTTGCCGCTTCATCTGTTAAAATAGACTTATCTTAATCACAAAGGAATCTATGGAACGAACACTTATTATATTCAAACCAGACTCAATAAAGCGCGGATTAGTCGGAGAAATACTAAGTCGTTTTGAGAAAGTAGGGCTTAAAGTAGTTGGCTCTAAGATGGTTCGACCTGATGAGGCTCATTTTCATCATCACTATGAAGGTATCAGTAACCTTGTGTCTCGTCGTGGTCAGAAGGTTTTTGACGTTACGCTTGGTATGATGCAGGAAAGTCCTGTTATTGCTATGGTGCTTGAAGGTGTTGAGGCTGTCAGTCTTGTCCGCAAGATGATTGGCACTACAGAACCTAAGTCAGCACTACCGGGCACTATAAGAGGCGACTATGCTCATATGAGTTATGGACACGCCGACAAAGAGGGCATTGGTATACCGAATATCTTGCATGCTTCAGGTGACGAAACAGAGGCAGCTGCCGAGATCAAACACTGGTTTAATGATAATGAATTATTCGACTATCAAACTGTTCACGAAGTCTACACTCAGGCTAAAGCTCGCAAGAAGTAGGCCTCTAGGTCCGTTAAGTGGTAGAATATAGGGGTTAGGCCCCCATAGTTCAATGGATAAAATAGCTCCGTCCGCCAGCAAATTTTGTCTCCGTAGTTCAATGGATAAAATAACTCCGTCCTAAGGAGAAGCTAGAGGTTCGAATCCTCTCGGAGGCACCAAAATTGCTGGCCTAAAGAAGGAGAAGCTCTAGTTCGATAACGGAACAGTAAAGTAATTTTCTTTACTGGACGGCTATATGAAGAGACCTAGGCGTATTTTACGCCAAGGCTCGAAGCAATACTCCTGGTGGGGGCACCAAAGACAGGTTTAAGGCTAATAAGAATTAAAGTGTTAAAATAGAACTAATATGGCAAAGAAAGACAAAAATACCGCACCTAAACATTTCGAAGACCAGTTCGATGACGAAGAAGTACTATTCTTGTTTCGCAAACATCCAATTGTCATGCGAAAGGGTCTGATATTTGGCATGTTAGCTCTGCTAGTTGGTACTCTGCCTTCACTTATTAAGCCCGAATATATTTATTTTTTTGGTGGTTTATTAGGCGGTCTATTACTTGGAATTATTATATTTTTTCCTGCATGGGTGGCTTGGTATTACAGCGTTTTTATAGTTACCGACCAGCGACTTATTCAGATTACCCAAAAAGGTCTTTTTCATAGAACAGTGGTAGACTTAACATTGGCTCAGATACAGATGGTGAATTATCAGATAGCCGGATTTCAGGAAACATTGCTGGGATTTGGTACAATAATGATGCAGACTTATGTCGGCGACTTGGTTATACACGATGTTCATCATCCTGCCGAGATATCCAAGAAAATTTTAAAGATATTGCGCGATAAGGGCATAACTACCAGTGCATTGCCAGCGTTTAAGGGAAAAATTGACGATGAAGATATTACCGAAGAAGATTAAACCTCTAGCCAAAAAATTTAAGTCTAAGATCTTGCGTCGCAAATCTAAGCGAGAACAGGTCAGTGATTTATTGAGAATGACTAACGAGAATGTAGCCGAACACCGCGAAGAAGTGTTGTCTAGCGCGCGTAAATTTGTTTTACCTCTGCAACACTCCAAGCACAAGATTGTGGTGGTCTCGACGATAATATTCGTCTTCGCAATAGCTAGTTTTACGACTTTTAGTTTAGTTGAGCTTTATGGTCATAAATCTTCTTCTGATTTTCTTTATGGCGTGACTAGGGTAATTCCGTTTCCAGTAGCTAAAGTTGGCGGTAGTTATGTTTCTTACGAGAACTATTTATTCGATTTGCGTCACTATGTTCACTACTATGAAACACAGCAAAAAACAGACTTTACTGCTGGACTCGGCAAACAACAGATTACTGACTACAAGCGCCGAGCTCTACAAGAAGTAATCAATAACGCGGCAGTAAGACAGCTGGCAGCAAAAAACAAGGTCTCTGTAAGTGACCGCGAACTAAATGACCTCTATACACTTGTTCGTAATCAAAACCGATTGGGTGCTAACGAAAAAGGCTTTCAGGATGTTCTTCAAGACAACTTCGGTTGGTCTGTAGCGGACTTTAAACGAGAGCTTAAACAACAACTATTGGCTCAAAAAGTTGTGGCCGTACTTGATGTCGCAACTAACGCTCGAGCCAAAGCTGCATTGGCAGAATTAAATGCCGGAGCCGACTTTGCAGCAGTAGCCGCAAAATACTCAGACGACCTAGGTTCAAAAAACAATGGTGGCGACTACGGTATAGC
>Ga0209190_1000512_pt1 | contig 28254 bp, 31 predicted proteins | sample M_140205_XF_Meta_FD_187315 | JGI IMG/M metagenome (GOLD analysis project Ga0209190, IMG submission 187315) | Freshwater microbial communities from Lake Montjoie, Canada to study carbon cycling - M_140205_XF_MetaG (SPAdes) (version 2) | ecosystem: Environmental > Aquatic > Freshwater > Lake...
TTTATGATTTTGATGGATTGCAAAAAGGATATCATCTGTTTTTTTAATTTTCTTATTAACCCCATGAATTGTTTTGTATCTATCTACAAAAACTAAAGACGGACAGGCTTCATATGTAAACCCATCAACGACATGTCTTATTGTAAAATTGTCACCAATTCTATCTTTTATCCTGTGAGCCAAGTCCCAGTCTTTAACTCCTACAGAACGTATCATGCATTTTTTTGATTGATTAATTACTCGCCATATACCTTCTTCATGCGATTCATTGATTATTCCGCCGCCTCCAACTACAATTAAATCATATTGATCATAATCACTTCTGTGATCATTTATATGACCAAAAGCTACATTTTTTGTAGTTATTCCGTACAAATTATGTGGATTTTCGCCAAAATTTGATATTTTAAAATTTTCATATTGATTGCCCCAGCTGCATGCCATGTCGCCGACATTTTCTGGTGTTAATGAGAATAAAGATAATACTTTTGACATGATGTTATTTAGTTTTTCGTAATATATAATCAAATGATAAATTATAAATTATGTAATCCTGATTACAGTTTTGTCATGGCTCCTTTTTATCTTATCGGTGATGACGAGCTATTGAAATCACAGTTATTAAATTTGAATTATCAGACAGATAAATCTTTTGAAGTTGTTATTCCAGATCCTCATTATTCTAAAAGGGCATGGTTATCAGAATTTGTGAAAACGCTTCAGTATAATGTTGTACATTTCCCTTATGTGGTTAATTCAAATGTGCCAAAAACATTTGATTATGGTATATTCAATAGTGGTGTTTTGATGTCATCTACAAATAAAATTATTACATTTCAAGATTGGAGATTTTGTCATCCAAAAATTATTAAAATTTTGAAGATGGTTAATAATTTTAAATTTGTTGGTTTTAATTGGCAAGTTTTATATAAAGATGATTGTTTGTGTCTTGAGCCAAGAAGAATGAATCCTGTTAAATCAACAGATAGACATACCAAAAGCACAATTCCTATTTCGATTGAAGATGCTAATGTTTTGTATAGAGATGGAATATTTAATGATTTGTCTTGGGAATCAATTCGTGTTAACACTTTTCACAATTCTTGTTGGGGTCATTATTGCATAAATAAAGATTTGTGGCTTGCAGTGAATGGTATAGACGAAGTTGCGACAAATACAAGACATTATGCGGATTTAGATTTAAACACAAGATTGCAGGAATATTATAGAATTAATAATATTATTGTTGAAATTCCAATGGTAAAAAATGTAATGGTGAGAATGATGCATGATAAAGGTCAGTATTTTGGAGGATCTAATGTTCCTTTAGATTTCAAGATAAATGAAGATCATAAAAATTGTTGTTTTATAAACACAGGAATGATGAATGATAAAGCTTTTGTGGAATACGTTGTTAGCAAAATTGATAAAAAAGAATATGTAAAACTTTATGAAACAAAATACTCAGAAGATTTTGTAATGAATAATAACAATGATGCTCTTGATAAGAATCATGCAACAATAGGATTTCAGTGTTTAAAATGTGGATTAATAGGAGAAACTCCTCATTGGTATGAAAAATCTCCTAATGCAAGAATAAAATCTTTAATTAATATTGGTGCGGGTAAATACAAATTGGGTAGGGATTTAAATCATCTTAATGTTTTGATGAAAAATAAAACATTTGAACAAAAAGTAAATATATTAAATAGCTTTTAGGAGAAATTATAAAAATGAAATATCAATTTACAGCCGATTGGTTTGGTAATACTGAATTACAAGATGATTTAATTAAAACCATAAATTTAGATCCAACCAATCAAATAAATCTTTTAGAAATTGGATCTTATGAAGGCAGAAGCACTGTTTGGTTTATAGAAAAATATTTACACAACATTAATTCAACGATCACATGTATAGATCCTTGGCTTGATTATTCTCAAGATAAGAATAGTTTAAATTCCTATAATGCTGTTGATGCTCAATGGAAGTTTGGCTCACTAAAAATTAAGGAAATTTTTGAAAATAACATTCAGCTTTCAGGTAAGAAAGATCAAGTTATAATTCACCACGATTTATCGACAAATATTCTTCCCAAGCTTCTTATAGAAAAGAAAAAATATGATGTTATTTTTATAGATGGGAATCATGTTGCTCCATTCGTAATGATGGATGCTGTACTTTGTTGGAATCTATTAAACAAGAATGGCATAATGATTTTTGATGATTATTTATGGATGCCTAATCTTGACAAAAAACTAAGACCTCAAATGGCTGTTGATTATTTTATTGAAGTTTTTGCAGATTATTGCGAAGTAAAACTCGACAACTACAGAAAATCAATTATGAGAAAGTAATTATATTTGCTCTGTTACAGCTTCTATATCAACTTTGCTTATTCCCATGTATAAAGGCAAGCAAAGTATTATTTTTGAGATACTTTCAGATATAGGCATTTCTATTTTTTGCAAATATTTAACTGTGTTCAGTGAAGGGTAAAAATATCTTCTTGGAAAAATATTCTTAGAATTTAATTTTTCTACACAAATTAACAAATCATTTTCATTATTAAAAATAATTGGATAATAAGAATAATTTTCTTTTATATTTACATTTTTTGTTGGCTTTCTGATGTAATTTCTTTTATATGATTTATACAATAATTTATCGTAATATTCAAATGATTGTTTTCTGTCATTTATAATACCATCAATTTCATCCAATGAACATAAACCCATAGCTGCATTGAATTCAGACATTTTAGAATTTATTCCTAATAATTCTATTTGATAATTTTTGTATCCAAAGTTTCCTTTTATTTTCATTTCTGCCATTTTTGTTTCATCTTTTACATAGATTGCTCCACCTTCAATGGTGTGATAAACTTTTGTAGCATGGAAACTGAGTATAGACATATCGCCATATTCTAATATTGATTTTTCTTTGTATTTAACCCCAAATGCATGAGCTGCATCAAAAATTAATTTAATATTATTTTCTTTACAGATTGTTTCTAGTTCTTCCAAGTTTCCTGTATTGCCATAAACATGAGTTGTTAAAACTGCTTTTGTTCTAGGTGTAATTAAACTTTTTATTTTGTTTATATCAATAAAAAGATATTCTGGATCTATATCGCAAAAAACAGGTTTCAATTTTGACCAAACGATTGAAGATGTTGTGGCAATAAAAGAAAATGGCGTTGTTATAATTTCATCACCAGCATCAAACTCATTTAAACACATTAACAAACCATTGCTACAGCTATTGATTAAACATAAGTCTTTAATGTCTAAGTATTTACATAATTTTTCTTCAAGTTCTTTATGTAATGGACCATAGTTAGTTAAATGATTTGTTGTCCAAATAGTTTTTATTTTATTTATGTATTTTTCTATATTTGGAAGATATGGTTTGTTGACATTTATCATATAGATATATATTGTTTAATTTTTAAATAATTATGGCTAGAAATGTGTTGTAGTAGATCATTCAAAAGATCGATAAAGCAAATAAACAATTAATAGGGCGGCATTTTCCACATATGCTTGCAAATTGAATCCTCGGCTTTCTTGCCACAGAGTCGAGGATCAATCGTTTCAGGGGCTTTAACGGTGCAAGGAAGGCAATCGCTATCGCTCCAAGGGATAATATCACCGGGAGGAAGTTTGCTCTTAATGCCGACCATTTTACCTCTAGAAAATTTATGTGCATCTTTCCAAGGAATTATTTTGCCTTTAAGAGTTAGTTCTCTATGAGGAACGGGTCCGGGTTTTAATTGATGGATTGGGAATGGTGCTTTTTCCCAAATTGACCATAGACGAGCGTCATCTGTCAAATAAGTAATGGCATCAGCCTGTCCGGGTGTCATATAAGATGGAGGATAGTTACCAAGACCGCCATAACCTAATGGATACAACAATGATTTACCAAATTGTTGACGTTCATCCAATCTATACAGCAATCCTTTTTGATATTGCTGTGTTTCGTTTAGTTTTAAATATTCTTTAAATCCTCGCATACATTATGTATGGGTTTCTTTCTATATTTGTTTCTTCTTATTTTTTCTTTTTCGTGTCTTAATTTAAATTCTTCTTCTGAAAACCACTTTTCCTTCCCAGCTTCATTGTATTCCCAGAACACCAAACCTGTTTCTTCGTTAACAGTTCCTCTGCGGATTCTTTTTTCTAAAGAATGCAATACAAACATTCTTTTTGTTCTATAGAACATATCTAATTTTCTATAAGCAATAGCTCTACTTGTTTTTCTTTCTTCAAGTTTTTTAGCCGATCCAAAGTATGGTTTTTTGCCAATGAAATAGCAAACAAATTCTTCTGGGTTATTTGGATTAGGATCACCAAATTTAAGATTAGTTTGAAGTTCTTTAAGTCTTTGGGTCATGTCCTTTCTTCTGTCGTTCAATCTTTTTCTGTATTTTTCAAGTTGAGATTTACTTCCCCACACCTCTTTCCCTGAAGTGGAAATGCTCATAAAATATAAATTTCTAGATGAGTCGTATTTGCCAACATAATTTCTTTCATGTGGTAATTTCTTTGCTTGTAATCTTCTGTATTCTTGTTGACACATACGAACATATGCTTTTCTTGTATTTTCTCTTTTCTCATACTGTTCTTTTGTCGCCCAAACTTCTTTACCTTTTCGATAAACCCAAAATACTTTACCGTCTTCACGAATAGTTCCACGCTTAATGTGGTTTTCTCTTTTGTGGGTAAACATATATGCTCCTCTGTTTTTCTTCCTAGAGGATCATTGTAATAAATTTACAATTTATGTCAATGATTTTTTTTATTGATGATTCTTTCATATTAGATTATATAGTGAGCTACCAACCGAATTGATAATAATAAAAGCCACCCAAACTCTTTTAAGAGTGTATGTTTAGGGCGATAAATATTGATTAATTCTTTTTGCTCAAGGTCTTCATTGTTTTGAGAAAATTTTAATTTTATGTTAGTTTTAATGTTCAGTCTTATTTCGTTCTTAATGTCATCTAGAATACTAATTGACGAGGTTTTTTTACCATCAAATCCAGCTGGTTGATTTTTATTTTGCAGACCCATCACATAAAGGCACATAGATAAAGCCATGATTGCATCGTCATGTTTGCCTTTTTGTGCTTCTGGTCTTTTGGTTGTATTATTGTACTCAAAACATTTCATTTCTTGTAAAAGACGAATTGAATTAATTTTAATTGATTTTTGTAGAATGGCTGTTTGAAAACTTGTTAAAATAAGAGGTCTATTAGCAGAAGTTGTTTTAATTCCAACCCTTGCGCTTCTTGAATCTGGATTATTATAGAAAAAGTTATCGTAATACAATTCATTTTGCAAGGTGTTTATGACAGAAAGACCAGCTGACATTTCTTCTATAATTAGTAAAGCATTGTTGTAAAGTATAGCTAGTTCATATATCACTTGAGCGAATTCATATGGAGTGATATTGTTTGAGTAAAATTCTGATACTTGTTCTTTAGATTCTATTTCAAAAACTTGGATACAGGAATTATCTGCTCCTACACCTTCTGAGCAGTCTATGCCGAAATAGTATTCTTTTCCTGCCACAGGTTCTTTCCATATCCAAAGTGCGCCTTTATTTTCTTCTTTCATGTCAGGATCATCATTTTTGGTTTTATTTTGATACTTAGAAAATAGTTTTCTTTTTGGGTAGCCATTTTTAAGTTCTTCGTCTAATCGGGCTAATTCTTTACCGGGAATATATGTGTCGCCAGATCCAAGGAAAACTCTGAGGATTTCTTGTAAAAATCCTTTTTCACCAAGCTGCGCTCTTTGTTCATCTGCCCATTCTGGATTAACTTTTGAATTATAAAAAGGATGTTCGTGGTAGTCTATATCAATGATATTAAATTTATTTCTTCCTTCTTTTGCTCCCATGTATAATTCATAATAATAATTACCTGTTCCATTTACCGTAGAAATAATTGAACATTTACCACCTGTTGAAAGAACTGGGTACAATGCTCGCCAGTCAGTTTCCATGTTGGGTAAGAATGCTGCTTCATCTATACAAATAAATGCAACTGATTTTCCACGAGCGGCTTCTGGTGAATAGAATCTGAGACTTCCGCCTGTTTCTGTGATTTGCTTAAGATGGTCATTCCATTTTCCATCTTTTTTAGGTCTAAGCCAATCTGGCAAATGTTCAATAGCTCTATCAACGATATATCCTGCTTCTACAGCTTCACGGTCAGACTTTGATATAAGCATCATTGAAAAATCAAGTGTAAACAATGCTTTATAAAGACCATGCAACAAAGTAACTGTTGTTAGACCTCCCTGACGAAATTTTGAAATAATATTAAATCTATGGTCTTCATAATCTTGAATTACTCTGTTTTGATATTTAAATATTACAAATGGTACAAGACCTCTAGTCGGATGTAAAATCTTTATAAACTTATGGCAAAAATAAGAAAAAGACTTTATACATTTATAAGTCTCTTCTTCTTGTTGTTGTTGGTTATAAGCGTTTAAATCATCGAGAGTTTCATCTGGATCTATTTCAAACTGAAATTTGTCCAACTGAAAGAAATCTTTATTATACTGGGTAGCATAATATTCTTTTATCGATTTGTACTTTTTTTTCCAAACGCTCATGTATACATTTATTTAGTAAGATTTTTAAATAAAAGTCAGCTATATTTAATTGGAGGGCTTGAAAATGGCAAAACTAAGTGACGATTTCATGAGCGACTTGTATTTAGATTTGCGTAATGAACGCAAGCACATGATGTTTTACTTGACAAATTCAAGTTCTTTAAAAGGCATGAATTCCATTGAATATGTCGAGATATTTGAGCATGAAGCAACTGAAGAAATGAAACATGTCAAAGATTTTCAAAATATGATTGTTGGAGTCGGAGGGAACATAAGTTCTGCCGAAGCACAAGGATTTGAAAAATTTGATATTTTTGTTAATTCTGAAGATGCTTTGAAGTATGCTTTGTTTATGGAAGAAGAAGTTGTTGACAACTATGTAAATAGAATAGAAGCATTAGATCAGCTTACAGACAAGACCACAAAAAAGTGGTTAGAAGTTTTTTATGAGAAACAAATAGAAAAAAGTCGAGCTGATGTAGATAAATACAAGAGGCTTCTAAATTATTAAGGTAAAACTATGCCATTCTTCATGAATGTTTTTGATTTTGAATTTCGTGGTAGTTTGCTATCAGCAGACAGACAATACCAACAAACCTTTAAAGTCAAAGCAAATACTAACAGATCAGACTATATGCTTAGCGGAAACGCTGAGCCATATAATTTTTCATCTGAAACTGATTTAACATTATCTTTTTGTTATGATCTTGAACAGGTGAATTACGCAAATGTTACTATTGACATATCTGGATCAACTGCTGCTGCAACAACAGCGGCTGAAGTTGTAACCGCCTTGAATGCAGACAATTTATTTTCTACATTTTTTACTGCATCAGTTTTTAAAACTAATACTGTTGGTGTGACTGAAAACAAAGTTCTTATTAAATCTAAGAAACCAAAGTCTAATTTCAAAGCATATATTGTAAATTCAGGAGCAGAAGGATTTATCAAGTTTAATAAATTAGCTCCAATTCAAGAATTGCCAACTTATTTTACAAGATATGATATTGATGAAAGATTTAATTACACTGATCTTGGATCAGAAAGAATTTTGTTGTTGGACACCAGCAATACAATTGAAGCTGATTACATAGATGCTGCTGGATTTAATTCATCTTCCCCAAGTCCTGATTGGCAGCTTCTTAAGGGTTGTAATGATCAGTATATGTTCACAAAGAGGGTCTATACTAGTGGATTCATTTCTACTGAAATAAAATATCCTGCTGGAGCTTCTATTGGTGATGCTGCATTCAAGACTACTTATGAATATAGCGGATCAGATTTGATTGGAGTTTGTCAAATTCCATACATTATTTCTAGCGGTGATTTGATTACACCTCCTGTTTAAAGCATTTTAATTTTATTTGGACCATATAATCTTTGAACGAGTTCATTGAATGTGAATCGTTCGATTGTTTTCCATTTGTTTTTGTCTAAAAATATTACGTCCCAACTAACACTAATATAATTGTTTTCCTGATTACGGGTTCTCAAAACATATGTTGGAATATGCATTGCTGCCGATAATGTCTTAATAGAAGTGTCTGGAGATATGACAAAACTACAACATCTTACAGCTTCTATGAAATAATTTACAGATATTTTTTTACCTTCAAATTTTTCAAATTCTAACCATTTAAATTTCTTGTAATTGTCGTATTTTTTTAATTGGACTTCACTTCCAACTATTATTGGTTCAACATTTTTGTCTTTTAACAATTTACAAATAATATCAAATTCTTCTTTTGAGAAAAATTTTCTTATCTTTTTTTCTGTTGTGCTTCCAGAAGGACAAAATAAAGCGTATTTTTCTGGTAAATCTAATTTACAATTTTTAAAATTAGCATATTGTCTGTTTGTAACATCAGGTTTGAAATCTAAACAAGGGAGATGACACTTATTATTGCCATGTGTTCTAAAACCTCGACTTTTTATTTCTTCTCTTATATGATTGCAAAATTCATATGTATTCTTATCTCGCCAGATCTCTTTCCCTACGTTAATTACATAATATTTTAATCCAAACGCTTTAAGAAATTTGTGAGATAAATCTAATGTATAAGGTTTACTCCAATATATAATTGGCAAATTATGTTTCATTGCTATATCTAAGCCAAGAAAAAAATCACCAAATGCACCTGAACAAAATAACACTTTGCCTTCAAAACTATATAGCCATGTTTTTAATTCTAAAAATTGCTTTTCATAAAACATAAACTATGTATTAAAATATACCCCACTTTTCCTTTAATCGCTTTACTTCCTTGTCCTCTTCTTTTTGCATTTGCTTTGTTATAACATTTCTATTGTTTTTTTCATCTCTTTTTATTTTATTCTCTGCTTTTGTGTACAATTGATCAATATTTTGTTCCCACTCATTAAGAGGATTATAAGAAACTAACTCACCATCAATTTCTTCGTAAACAACTCTGTTCTGCCAAAAAACTTTTAAACTATTATCATATTCTTTTTGAATTATTTCTAATGGAACACCTATACGCAATCCATCAAAATGATATCCAATGATAGAACTTGTATGATTTACATCAAACTCACGAACTTTATCATCGTCTATATCGTCATATATAATGCTAATAGGATTGTTAGAAAAATTATCTTGAATAATTTCAGAGCCAAAAACTTTAGAAATTATTGATATTTTGCCTGCATTACCGAATAAATCTTTTTGAATCGCTTCAGCCATTCGAAGTTCAGCAATTTTTTCTTCAATGTTTTGCATGGCAAATATAAATAAGTAATAGAACAAATATTTAAGGAGGAACATGGCTAGTAAAAAAAAGAATTTGATTAATACAAAACCTGCAACTGTTGCAAAACAAAATATTAAATATTATTTAAATGATCCAACAACTCCCACTTTGACTGAAACAGTCAGCTTCTCTCCATCAACTTTATTTAGCACTGTTGGATATACTGGACCAAATGAAAACTTTTTAACTCCAGCTGGGCTAGCATCCAACACAATGGGTACTTTGATGTTTGCCATGAATAATTTTTACAATAATTACGCCATCAATAAAATAAGCACATGGTCAAAAGTACAAACATTGGTTGTAAAGCCAAATGCTGGACAAATGCCAAATGCTTACTACGACAGAAAAGGTCTTAGTTTTTTCTGGTTTAATGGTAAAGATGGCAAAAAGATTTATACTGCTTTATCGGCTGACATTATAACACATGAATTAGGTCACGCTGTTCTTGATTATCTCAGACCCGATTTTTGGTCAATTGGTGCTGTTGAAATTTGGGCGTTTCACGAAGCCTTTGGTGACGTTTTTGCTTTCTTGGCATCACTTCATCATGACGCAATGATTAACGCAATGCTAACTGAAACTAAAGGAAATTTGTTTGAAGCCAGCATAGTTTCCAAGTTGGCAGAGCAATTTGGCGTTGGTCTTGGCATGAATGGTTACTTAAGGAATGTTGATAATGACCTTAGTTATGTCGATCCTAACACTTTGGCTAATGTCAGTACAAACCCAGATGCTTTGACCAAAGAGCCACATAATTTTTCAAGAGTTATGAGCGGTGCATTATATCGCATTTTTGCTGAAATTTACACAGCAAAAGGTAAAAATGTAGCTGCTGCTAAATTGGCTCGTGATTTTGTTCGTGATTCTTTATTCCGTTGTATGAAACTTGTACCAGCAGTTCCGGGCTTTTTCACAGCATTTGCCAAAGTATTTTGTGATTTAGGCAAAACAATCAATCCAGAATTAGCTGGAATTGCTAAAAATGTTTTCATTTCAAAAAATATGATGCCAGTATCTATGAAAATGAATCTCCATGAAAATAATGAAAAGATTAAAATCAGAGAAGAAAAAGAAGAAATGTTTACAATGATGAAGTTTGAATATCAAGCTAAACTTAGTGATATTCTTCATGTTGAAGATGAAAAATATAAAAATCTTAAAATCAGATTACCTGTTGATGATTTTACATACGATGATGGTGATGGCGTAATGGGAATGATCAATTCAGACATGAATGAATCAATCAAATGTGGTCAGCAAGCAGCAAAGTATATTATTCAAAATGATTTGATTGACAAAACATGGAGAATTGATGAAGAAGGATTATTAAAGAGGATAATGATCCGTTGTGATGGGTTTATTGATAACTGTACTATTCCCGGCGCACCTGAATATGGTAAGTGTTGGAAATACAGGATCAGCGGTTGTGGCTGTGGTGGACCTTATGGATGCCCTGAAATTGAAGAAAAAGTTGCACCAGTAATAAAAAATAATTGCTCTTCAAACTATGTTATCAAATGCGCTAATACTAGAGTTAGTGCGTGTGCTAACTAATGAGGTAACTATGCATAGTTATGACTTCGAAGAGTATTTAGATGAGATTTTTTTAGCTATCACAGTTGATGACGAAGAAGAAGAACTGTGGGGCGATGATGATGACTACCCAGATGACGAAGATGACATCTGGGATGAAGATTATAGTGATGATGACGACGATGAAGAATTAGATAATGATGATGAATCAGACTGATTTTTTATATCGTTTTTTAAATTTATTTCTTCTGACAGGAGCCATTACAGGATCGAGATAATGTTTAACTGATCCAATTGGCTCCTCTCCACTTCTATGAATTCCTTCTATAGGACCATTATAGACAGCAACTAATGCAGCCGTTGGTTGCAGTTGTGGTTCTAGCCAAGAATCTGTGGCTATTTCAGACAATTGTAAAAACTTTTTGAATGACATCATTAATCTATTTATGATTTAATCTCAAAAATATACTTTATTTGATAAATAGATTTATGCCAATAGATCCAAATAACTTTACGCAACTCAATGTAGGCGAACAAGGTTCGATAATGGATGAAACAGCCATTGACTATGGCGATGTTTCACCAATATTAAATCCTTACCCATTAACCTCTGGTTCTCCTGTTTATCGACGCAGGTCAAGAATTGTTCTTGCTGGTCAAGGTCTTTATGAAATATGCAATGTTTCCAATGCGAATTTAACTGGAAGTGAATATGGTGTTGCTGTCAGACCAATTGTAAGAACTTACGCCAATCCAATCAACGAATTTGGTGATGCTGTTGGGGCATCTCCAAATACACCTACAACTGTTGTGAGTTATACAGTCCCGTCTTCAAATGTTTTTTCTTTTATGGGATGCAAGGTAAGTGGAGATTTGGGTGCTAAATTTACTGTATATGTTGACGCAGCAGAAGTTTACACACTAAGAACAACAGATGCTAATTTGGATGGAATGATTTATTTTAATACACCAGTTTTTGAAGTTTCAGCTTCAAGTGTCGTGTTAATTGAAGTGCTTTACTATAATAATAATGCTATAACATGTGATTTTGAAGGCACTATAATAGGTTTTAATACTCCGATATGACAACAAAAGAATTTGCAAAATGGTTTTCCAATATTGAAGGATTAAATATTTCTTCTATAGAAGAAGATAAAGTTTATTTTACAATCACAAAAGAACAATTGGTTGTAAAAATAACAAAAACAGCAAATGAATCTGATAATTTTTTATCGTTACATAGCAATGGTAAAAACATGGTGTTTTGTCTTCATATGCATCAATACAAAAAATTTATTGAATTATTTGATGGTAAAAAATTAGAAAACTCTATTCCAGACTTATCTTTAGTAACTGTAAATCAGATGATGGATGAACTAAAGAAAAGAAAAAACATTACATTTGCATTCGTAATGATGGAACACTCAGAAGTAGAAAATATTGTTTTAGAAGCGAGTGGCAATCCAACATTCATTTGTGGCTTATTAGCTAGAGCAACAAATTTAGCTGCAAGATATGCAGATAAAAATATTGATTATTACTATTCAGGCGAAGAATTTGAAGACGATGACATCTAAGATCAATTAATAAATTCATCAAGTTTATCAGTAATAATTAATTCTCTGATTTTTTCAATTGATGCTTCTTTTTCTTCATCTGTTAAATTAGATTCATTAAGTTTTGGATAAACGTGTGTTTTCAAAAACTTACGATATAAAAATCCCTGCTTTTTTGCAGATCTTTTAATAAGACCTTTTGTCGTACTACAGTTTTGATACATAAAAATAAATATATCAATTGCAATTGAAATGACTGTGATTAAAACAACTGCTGATAATTTTTCATCATTTTGCAGGTTTGATTCAAGTTTTTGTTTCAGATTAATTTCATTCATATGTTAAATTAGTTACTAATTTAAAATATGTTTACACAAAGCATTTTCACACTAGTTCTTGCATTTGGAACTGCATTTGTAAGTGTATGGGCACTTTTCAAATACGTCATAACAATGGAAATGCGTCTAGAACCTGCTATATTTAAACATATATACAGCTCTCTTGATGTCTCTACTTTTAAAGTAATATTTTCAGAAGAAATAAAAATTGAAAATAGATCTGCTTTAGAATTTTCTGCAATTCTCAAATACAAAGAATCGCCTTATTTTTATGTTAATCATGGAGAAAGACTTCTTAATGCTGGATGGCAAGGTAAAGATCAAACTACAAGAATAGTTTTCATGCGATGGCAATACAAAAAATTAAGAAAATTTTTAAAAAATCTTTGTGATTATACAATCAATCATCGACCAGAAATGCCTGTATATGTGCTAACACCACACTACGTCGATAACATTGGCAAAATTAAATGCAAATCAATTGTTCCGATTCAACCTAAATCAATTTGGAAAGACATTGAAGAACAAATTGAACTTTGCATTGAAGAGGAAGATAAAAAATTAGGACTTATACTTCATGGCAAACCGGGTAATGGAAAAACAAGCTTTATAAAATATGTTTCTGAAAAATACAAATTACCAACATATTACATAACATTTTCGCCAGAATATGATAACATTCATCTAATGATAATGTTTTCTCAAATCCCAGCTAGATCTCTTGTAATACTAGAAGATTTTGATTCATACTTTGATAAAAGAACATGTGTCATGCAAAATTCAACTAATGGGATCAATGCTCCAAAATTTACATTTGATACAATTTTAAATTCTCTTGATGGAGTTTATAATTCATTTGATAAAAATATATTCATTCTTACAGCTAACGATGTCAGCAAAATTGATGATTCTTTAAAGCATAGACCTTCAAGATTTAAAATAGTTAGAGAATTTCCAGACCCCACAAGAGATATTATCAATAACTTTGTGCCAGAACCTTGGAATAAACATGTTAGTGCTGTAAATTACGATCAATTGATCAGAATTGCTGAATTTAAAAACCAAGGTTATACTATTACTAAAACTTTTGAAATGCTATCTTTACCATTGCCTCAAGAAGTTTTTAACATTGCACAAAAAATATATGAAGATCGGTTGATAAATAACATTGACGGCAACGCTGACAGCGATTTTTTAAAAGCTTGTCAGCAATTTGATGAAATGAATAAATAACATATGCATTCAAACGACATAAAAATATTTTTGGAAGATTATCATTTAGCCTTGATCTCTTCAGCCAATAGTGACCAATGGTTAGCAAATGCTAAAAATTATCCAGAAGTATTCAATTCATACTTTGAAACTAGCAATAATGTAGATGTTGTTTCAAATGGACATCTTGTAGAAAATATTATTAGTTATAAAAATAAAAACAAACTAACCTATGTTCCTGAACATGTAATTAATTTTGAGGAAAACAAAAAAAAATTTGTTGCAGAAAATATTAGTGAAACATATCAAAAAACATCATATTACGCCAATATTCTTGAAAAACTTATCAACGAATTTAGTGCGAATACAAGAAGTTTTGGATCTTACAAAATTCATCCTTTTCCTGAAAATGAAGATGATACTTATTTGCCAATTAAAAAATTCAAAATGATTTGCAATGGAAATGTTTGTAAAGCTACAATAGTTCGTGGTGGATTGAAAGTTGAAGGCGATGATGATATGTCTAATTATTTTTACAAAAGAATAATTAGCAAATTTATGAAAACAGGATATACTGATGAGGTGCCAAATGAAAAACATAATCGTAGAAGATTGATTTTTATGAAATCAATTCCTCTTGAAGGAATAACAAGTTTATCCAAAACACCAAAAAAATATAAACTAAAATTTCTTGGCAATCAAACTGTTGATGATGGAAGTAACGAGTTCTCAATTACAAACGAACCAATTCAGGTCAGTTTCATAGGTAAACAATGAAAAAGAACATTAACGAAACAATTGGCAAATTAGAAAAACTTTACTTTGAAATACCTGATGATTTTGCTTTGCAAAATGCAAGGATGTTTTTTCGTAAAGCAATCAACGAAATGAAAGAAATACAAACCAAAAGAATAAAGAGAGAAAAAGTTCAACAAAGTGTTCCACAACCTATTAGCATGGATGCTGAATCAGCAAAGTTAGCTTTGAAAGAATTAGACAGACTTATTGCAATGGAAAACAAAAAATTAGAAAAACCTGAGAAAAAAGCTAATTATGATTCATCTGATAATCAATTTTTAATTGGTTAACAATTTGCTACGAAATTTGTTTTTAATTAAAGAGAAATAATAATCACTCTTATTGTCAAAACATTTTTCTATTTTTACAGAATATTCTTTTGATTCAATTAATTTTTCATCTAATTCCAATTTTTGTTCAATTAAATTTAAAAGACTAGAAAAATTATTGTTGTTGTTAAAATAAACAATACAGTTTTCACAATAATGTAACATTTCATATATTCTACGCAAACGATAATTGATATATGAAGGATTATTTTCCCCGATTATATCATCCAAATAAAATATAAAAAAATATTTTTTCAAAACTTCTGTGGAAGCTAATTCATAATTTTCTAGGCAAATATCATAGAATGATGCGCCACCAAATTTATATTTATGATTTTTTTGAAGCTCAATAACATCGTGACAATTAAAATATGTTGTCTTTACATTACTGTCTTTTGTTACTTTTTGCAACTTAGAATGAGAGGAAAGTGTCTTATCTAGCTTATTATGAGAAGATCCATGATAGCTTATAACAAAAAAACTTTCCATGTTATTATTTAGTTTTATTTTCACCAATTTGACAAACTGTTTTTAATCATAGCAAATTTTTAAAAAAAAGACTAAATAACTTGATTAGATAGATCAGGAATTAAGAGTAAATTATGCCTACACCACTTTGGTCAGACATCTTCAAAACTTTTACCTATGCGTTTGAATCAGATCCGCTTAGTAGAAGATTGCAATCTAAAGAGATTGTTGGCGCTGGTATCATCAGTCCTGACTCAATCCCTAGCATTTCTCCAGATGGGTCTTATTGGAACGGTCAAGATAACAGACTTATCAGACTTAGGGAAACTCAAGACTTTGTCGATCTTTCCACAGTAAGCAACAGAATATCAAGATACAAAGAATACGAAAGACTTAGAGCTGTTCCAGAAATTGAAACATGTTTAACTATTTTCGCTGATGAAGCTTGTGTCGCTGGCAATACCAAAGTAGCAACACCTTTTGGTTTTAAAACCATTAAAACTCTTGCTGAAGAAAATGCAAATGATAAATTCTTGGTTTATTGTTATGATTTCAAGAAAAAGGATTATACCCTTGGTTGGGCACATCATCCAAGAAAAACCAAAACAGCAGAAACAGTAGAAATTATTTTTGATAATGGCGGGAAGATTGAATGCACGGCAGATCATAAGCTACTTCTTCGTACAGGAGAATGGATACAAGCAGAAAATATTAAAGTTGGCGATGATTTAATGCCTTTTTATCGTGAAAAACCAGTTGCAGAACATAACAGTCTACTAGCTGGTCAATTCCCAAGAATATTTACTTTTAATAATGGATGGGTCACAGAAAGACAACTCGTTGATGAATGGCGAGCAGGAAGACCTATAGAAAAATATCAAAGAATAAATTTTTATACAAGACTAATCAATCAAGGCATGTCAATGGATAATATCATTGCCATGGTTGAAGAAACTTGGATCACTGTAAAGGCAAGATTAAGAAAAGCTGGATTTACCTACAAAGAACTAAAGCATCTTTCAAAGAATAAGAGCGACAGCAGAAAAGTAATTGGTAAATTCAAAGGAATTAGCCAAGATGTTTATGACTTAACAGTTGAAGAACACCATAATTTTGCTACAGATCATACTATTGTTCACAATTGTCAAAAAGATGAATATGGTAATGTTTTGAAAATTGAAGTTGAAAATGATGATGTAAAAAAAGAAGTCGAATTTCTTTTAATGTCTCGTCAAATGCTTAACTTCAATAAAAGAATATGGGCAGATTTTAAAAGTCTATTACTTTATGGCGATCTTTTTTATGAATTAATTACGGATCTTGATTCTCCAAATGAAGGTATTTTGAAAATTCAAAGACTTCCTCCTGAAAGTATTTATCGGATTGAAACAACTAAAGGAAAAGTTATTGAATTCCAACAATCAAAAGAAGGACCAGATTATCAATCATTGGTTCGTGCGCCTGTAACAGTGGCTAGCGATCAAGAAATTCAAATGGCAACCGCTATTAGGTTTGCACCAGAACAAGTCGTCCATGTAAGAATTAATGAGGATAGAAGGCAATTCTATCCATATGGCAGCTCAATTACTGAGCCAGCCAGAGGACCAGCATATCAATTAAGATTGATGGAAGACAGTATGTTGACGTACCGTCTTGCAAGAGCACCTGAACGTAGAGTGTTTTATATTGATGTTGGTCAACTTCCCGGATTTAAGGCAGAAGCTTTTATTGAAAGAATGAAAGACCAATTCCGTAAAAGAAAAATTAGTTTGAATCAAAATGGATTTTCTGGACCTTCTTCTGTTGAAGAAAGATATCAGCCACCAGCAGTTGAAGAAGACTATTGGATTCCAACCAGACCAAACTCTAATACAAAAATTGAAACACTTCCCGGTGCCCAGAATCTCGGTGAAATTGATGATGCTATTTACTTCAGACTAAAACTGATGACAGCTCTCAATTTCCCCAAGAATTATCTGAATGTTGATGATCCAGCACAAACTAAGATTACTTTGTCTTCACAAGACGTAAAATTTGCAAGAACTGTTGAAAGATATCAATCTTCATTAGAAGATGGAATTTATGAAATAGCACAAAGACATTTACATATGCGTGGATTTCCACCTGAAACATATGATGACTTGAAAATAAGCATGACTCCTCCAAGTGAGTGGAGAGAACTAAGCAGAGCAGAAATTGTTAATAATAGAATTCAGAATGTTACAAGTCTTAAGTCTGCTGGACTAATTAGCGATTATGATCTATTGCGTTTCTGGATGCATTATACAGAAGAAGAAACCAAAGATATCCTTGCAAGAACCAAATTGCAAAAACTCGAAGATGCAAGATTGCAAGTTCTACAGCAAAATCCACAACTATTGGGTGTCGGTATTCCTTCACAAGATGATGAGCAAGTTGGTGCAACTGAAGAAGGTCCAAATAAACAACTTGAAGTTCCGACAGAAGAACCCCAAGAAGGTTCTCCAGAAGCTATGGCTGGTGGAATGCCACCACCAACAGGTGCATCACCTGCTGCTCCAGCAGTGTCAGGAGGTTCGCCATTGCCCGAACCAAGTGAAGAAGATGTTATTAAATATGATCTTGAAATCCAAGATTATGCAGCCGAAGAAGACATGGAGAGCCAAGATTATAGCATAGAATAAGGTGAATTATGAACGAAGAAGATTATGAAGACGATGTCCAAGAACAAGAAGAAACAGATCTTCGTGGCGAATATGTTTGGGATGGTTCTCACTTAACAAGCGCAGATATTGATGTTGACGATTCTGGTGGTCATGAAGGACATTTTCTTCAACAAATTGTTAGCAATTTACATGATGATGCAATTTCTCTTGCACAAGATATAAAACAACATTTAGAAACATTGCCAGAAGATCAGTTAACAGATGATCAAGCAGAATTTTTAGAATATTCTGACAGAAAAATAAGAGATATTGGTAATAATGATTATGGATATGATCCAGACAAATTTTTGAGTTTTTTGGGCTATTTAGAAACAGTTGATCCATCTTCTTATAATGAATTTAAAACAAAAAACGCAGATACAATTGATGGATTCAAAGATCCTCGTCGTTGGGGTTGCAAACAAGGAAACATTATTAGTAGAGATCACAGTTTTGAACTTTGGGGATGGGATGAAAATCAAGCTAAAGATCTTTTAAGTATGGTTTATGAAATAGCAAACGGAGATACAGTTAGTCCTACAACAAGTTTAAGCATAAGTGATTATAAAACTGGTAGACATTATTCAACAACAGTTGGAGAATTAGAAGCTAAAGAAAAACCTCAAAATATTGTTCCCGGTGCAGTAAAAACAAAATCAAACATTCATATTCCTTGGGACAGAAGTATGTTACAAGGGGACAGTAATAATTTCCCTAAATTCAAAAATTGGATGAAGTTAAGAGAAGGCAGGAATTAACCACCCATATTTGGTGGTAAATTATTTGGTTTATCTAAAACTCCTGTTTCTTGTGCCAATCCTTTATTCTTTGAATATTGTTCAAAATTATCTTGCAAATTTTGCATCATAGCTTGTAAATCGTTATCTCTGACATCATAAACAAATTCTTTTACAGTTTCAAAAAATTTCTTAAAATAATTAGGATTATCTAAAATTAGATGAATTATTTTTTCTAATTCCATTGATTTTTTTATGGTTTCTTCAGGAACAACTTGTTGATTTTGATCAGTATTTTCATTATATCCGAATCTACGATTGATAAAATCACTAAATGTTTGCATATTTACCTTCTTTTTTTATGAGCTACTGCATAGATATGAGTTAGGATTCAAAAAATTCTCACTCTATGTGAATTAAACATTGTTTTTTTTGGGAGAACAAAATGAAGAGAAAACTCATCGATTATGATGTCTTCAAGCAGATTGAGCGCAAGTTCCTTCAAACAGCCGAAAAAGAATTAAACGAAGCATGTGACACAATTGCGTCAGCACTTGGTAAAGAAAACATGGCTTTATTCGGCATTACAGAGAACGAAGCTACTTTTGCTACTGATCAGGGTACTTTGGTTCACGCAACCTACCTCATTGACGATTCCAAGCTTTTGCTTGAAAACATCGAAGAATTAGTTGTTGATGAGTCATCCCAGATTAACGAAGGCAAGAACATTATTGACAGAATGGTTGATTCTATTCTTGATGATAACAAAGAAAATGCAAGTGATTTGTTTTCAAGTTACTTCAGCCTTCCCTACGTTCGTGTTGGTCTTCAAGAAGGCGTTATCAACGAAGCAAAGGGTAGCAAAAAGGGCAAAATGCCTCCTCAGCTTCTTGCTTATCTCAAGAAGAAGGCAGCTAAAAAGGGTAAAAAGAATTCTAACAAACGTGAAGAAATGGTCAAAAAGCATTCTTCAGACAAGATGGATAAACTTGGAAAGAAGGCAAAGGCTGAGGTTGTTAAGGAATGGTCAACTGTTTCAAAGAACATCTTTGACTATGTTGATTTCAGAACATTTGGCGCACCAACTTTGAGCGAAACCGTCAAGGATAAGCTTGGAAATGTTATTTCTGTAGCTATTCCTCGTTCACAGCTTAAGAATGAAGCTAAAATGCTTGCATTCAATTGGAAGACTCTTAACACTGATGTTATGTATCAGAGAGATCTTATGAGAATGCTTGCTCATAACATCCATTGGGGTCTTGCTTGTAAGGACATGAAGAAGTGCAATGGTATGAGCGATGCATCCAAGCTTCAGGAAACTGTTGAAAATGTAGTTGCTGCTTTCCCAAGCGTAATTTATCTTACCGAAGGTGAATTGGCTAAATTGATCAGTGATACATTGGTTAGAGAAAATGTCAAGAATTTCGATGATGAAACTTGCTTTTTCTTGGCTGAGGGTGTTCTTAGAACTTGCTATGACAATTACAAGGACAAAGTAAACCAGATTTACAAGCTTGCTGATATGTTTGAATCTGACAGTTATGAAGGTTTCAAGCAGGCTTCTGAAATCATGGTTGAAAAGCTTGATGAAGTTTCCAAGACCGAAAGAATGGCTTTTGAAGATGCTTATAAGTCTTTGAACAACTTGGCTGGTCTTGCTGAACACTTCGGAGATGCAAGCATTAAGTATAAAATTGCTGGCTACATGGGCGATATTGAAAACGCTCTAATTGGCAAGAAAGCTTTTGATCTTGATGTTCTTGAAGAAGCAGCAGCAATGCTTAAAGCAGCAGCTAATCTTCCAATGAGTGGAGATTGGTATGTTTCTGATAAAGTTGGTCACACAGTGACTGGCGATGTCGAAGCAATTGCAAAATATTCTAAGATTGATGGATCGCCTAGCAAATACGCTTCCACTAGATCACCATTCGTTAGCGATGGCAAATCTTATGACAGGCAAGGCATTGAGGATCTTAAGAAGGGTTATTTAACGCACGATGGCGCTGATGTTTACCCAAATGTTAAGAATCCATATGTACCCAAGGCTGGCGATTATAAGATTCATGGCGAAAAGACTATCGAATCAGATAGCGATGTCCTTGGTCATGACGATGGTCCCGAAACTTGGGATAAGTTAAAAAATCCTTACATTCCATCAAACGGAATGACATTGGCTCATAGCTTCAAACTGCTCAAGGGCAGCGAAAGGGGTTGATGTGAGTATGCTACTTGTGGACTGCTGTTCTAATGGCGGCATTCACATGGGTCTGAATGAGTCCGCAACTGGCGGACTCACCAGATTTCGTGGGAAATTTCAGCAAGCTGACGAAGTCAACAAAAATAATAGATGTTACACTTTTGGTGTTTTAGATAAAAACATGCAAGATTTAGTGGAATGCGTCAACGCAAGAGGTTTGGTTGGTGAGTTAGACCATCCTTCTGATTCCATTATTCACTTCGAAAAAGCATCCCATGTCGTAACCAAGTTATGGTGGGAAGGTAAGTCCTTGATGGGTGAAGGTGAGATTCTTAACACTCCACATGGTAAGATTTTAAAAGCTCTTATTAACGATGGTGTGCGTGTTGGTATTTCGTCAAGAGGTGTTGGTAACGGCTCTACAAATGATAAAGGCGTGTTAATGATTACAGAATCATACAAGCTAATTACATTTGATGCAGTTGCTGATCCTTCAACTTATCAGGCATTTCAAAGGAAAATTACCAAGGAAAACTATAATCCTAATAATTTTTCCGCAAGAAATGAAAGCAGAAGCATACATAGTGTTAATAAGGACGCATTAATAGCTTGTTTAGGCGGGCTGATTAAGAATAAAACTAGTAACATAATAGGGAGACTGTGAGATGAACAAGATTTTCAATTCTTTAAAGAACCTTCTTCCATCTGACCAGATCAACGAAGTTGCTCAAGCTGTCAACGAGATGATTGAAGAGTCAAAGAAGGAAATGGAAGCTGAATACAATAAGAACCTCGAAGAGGCTTATATGCAGCTTACCAACGAACTTTCTCAAGCTGAAAAGACTGCCTATCAAGGCTATAATGAAGCTTATGCTATCATTAATGACCTTCAGGGAAGAATCGGCAACCAAAAGGCTGAATTCGAAACTGCTCTTGAAGAAGGTTATGAAGAAGCTTATCAGATGCTTCTCGCTGAAAGAAACAGCAAGAACAGCGTCGAAAGCGATCTTTATGAAGAGTATGATGGCAAGCTCAAGGAAATGAAGGAATACATCGTTGACAAGGTTGACGAATTCCTCCAAGTCAAGGGCGTTGAAATTTACGAGCAGGCGAAGAGAGATCTTCTTGCTGATCCTCGTATTGTTGAACACAAAGTTGCACTCGACAAGATTGTCAACATCGCTTCTGATTACATCGCTGGCGATGAACAATTCTTCTCAACTTCCGGTAAGCTTGAAGAAGCCCGTAAGTCCGCAGAAGATCTTAAGGGTCAGCTCAGAATCATGGAAGCAAGGAATATCCGTCTTTCAACCGAGAATACGAAGTTGAACGAAAGTGTTCGTAGAGCTTCTGAAGTCATTGGTGAACACCGTGTTGATCGCACAAAAAGAGTCATCAGTGAGCAGAAAGAGCGTGGAATGAAAGCAAGAGTTGCAAGCGGGAGAGGTCAGTTAGTAACTGAGAATGTTCAGGTTATTTCTGAATCAAACTCAGCGAATATGAACAACGATCTTCTCGTTCTTTCAGGTGTTAAGAAATCTAAGTAAGTTTAATAAAGAAAGGTAACTACAATGAGTCTCAATTCAACTTATTTGAACGAAGCAAAAGAACTAGAGAGCCGTTGGGCGAAAACTGGTCTTCTCAAGGGTATCGAAGATACTCATACCCGTTCTGCTACCGCAGTTCTTCTTGAGAACCAACGCCTAATGCTCGAAAGAGAAAAGCTTTTCAATGAAGTGTCAACCGACACCGCAGATGTTGCACAGTTCAAGAGGATTTCAATTCCTCTCGTCCGCAGAATTTACCCACAGTTGATTGCTAACAAGATTGTTAGCGTTCAGCCACTCCTCGGACCAACCGGGTTGGTGTACTATCTCCGTTTCCGTTACTCCTCCAACAAGGGTAGCGTTCGTGGAGCTAGCAACAACGGTGGTTTCCCCGGAGACGATATTAACTCACTCCAGCAGCTCGCTGATGGTACTGCTAACCTCGACGTTTACTACTCTTCACAGTTCGTAAACAACGAATCAACCAGCACCGATGCAGGCGCAGACGTTAATAGCGTATTCAGCCCACTTGAGCACACCCCAATCCTCGCTGGCACCATTACTGGTACTGTTTATGACGGTTCAACCGCTGTTCAGACATTCGTTGTCTCTTCAAACGGCACCTTCACCTTTACCGCAATTGGTTCACCTGAGAATAGAGCAACAGCTGGTAGCATCGACCTTACCACTGGCGAATTCACACTCACTTGGGACAATGCACCCGGTTCAAACTACTGCACAATCTCTTATGAGTACAATATGGAGTGCAATCAGGATCTTCCTGAAATCAACCTCGTAATTGAATCAGAAGATATCGTTGCTAAGACCCGTAAGCTCAAGGCTGTATGGTCTTATGAAGCACAGCAGGATCTCCGTAGTCAGCACAATCTTGACGCTGAAGCTGAGTTGACCGCTGTTCTTGCACAGGAAATCAACCTCGAAATCGACCGTGAAGTTCTCGGCGATCTTCGTAACAACGCAGGTACGGTTTCAGCTTGGGACTTCTCAACTGCAATCGGTCAGACCATCAAGGAAAAGTACGAAGCCCTTTATGTTAAGATCATCGAAGTTTCTAACGTCATCCACAGAAAGACCCTCCGTGGCGGCGCTAACTTCATCGTGACCTCACCTGAAGTTGCTTCAATCTTCGAAACAGCAACCGCTGGTTTCGCTCCTGCTCCTTCTGAGACTTTCACAAGTTCACTCGGCGTTCAGTATGTCGGTACGGTCGCTAACCGTTATCGTCTATACAAAGATCCACTCTTCCCAAGCAACCAGTTGCTCATGGGTTATAAGGGCGACAGCTACATGGACAGCGGTTACTTCTACTGCCCATACGTTCCTCTCACCCAGACCCCAGTTGTACTCGACCCAGAGTCCTTCTGCCCAAGACGTGGTTTGCTTGTTCGATACGGAAAAAAGTTATTAAGGGAAGGCGCAAAGTTCTATGCCCGTCTCTCAATCGCAAATTTCAGGGTGTAGGCATAATATTATTATCTCAAATAAGGGATAAGAAAAACCCCGGTGTTTACCGGGGTTTTTTTTTATTCAAACAACAACATTCATTGTCCCTTCCAAAATTGGTAAAGAACGATTTTCTTGATCACTCAAGCACCAATAGATTTTAGTTAAAGAAAGGGCATCAAGTGCTATTTGGCATTTGTAACATGGTTTAGCCAGTCTAAATCGTCCATGGCGGTTGATTTTTAGGCTTAGGATCGTAGTTCTCTTGCTATAGTGCTTATCATCGAGTTTGAGTAAAAGATCGGCTTCAGCGTGAAGGAAGGGGTATTTCTGCCAATGCTCTATATTGAATCGTTTAGCTAATCGATAAGCTTTAGCAGAAGTCATGATTGGGTTATTCTTACCTATTGCTAATATTCTATTTTTTCTAATAGCGAAAGCATAATGATAAAATGGACGAGATGTTTCTCCATCCCAATCTTCCATCATAATTTTGACACATTTTTCTAAATGATATTGGTTCATAGTTTAAATTATAATTAATTTAAACTATTTGTCAATATTAATCTTCATGGTCGATGCTATCTTCATTTCTTGATTTAAAATATTGTACCAATTCATCTCTAAATTTAATTTTATTTCCTGTTAAGGCATAAATTCCTTGCCAATCTTTCTTTATGTCTGTATCTGGGTCATAGTTATTTTGAACTAGAACATTGCTTCTCCAACTATAACCTCTATCTTTTTTCTTTCCGTGCCAATAGTGCAATAGTGTTCCTTCAACATATCCTACATTCTTCTTAATATGTTCAACTGCAAGGGTTTCCCATTTTTTTAGTACACGTTTGTATGCTTGTGTGAAATTTTTGTTTATAGTCATTTCTATTTTATCGACTAGACCAAAAGCCATATGTCTGTCTCCAGATCCTAATATTGCTTCTTCTAATAGTCCACCGAATGAATTAAAGGCATATTTTGTAGCTGCCCAAGCGAAACCGGGGTGCCAATGGTCATATTTATCGCATTTTTGGTGTATGTTGTTGAAATAGCTATAAACAAATCCTTTGTGTGCTTTTATCATTTCGTGTTTAGGAGAAAGGTCTACAGCAGTGCTAAACATTTGGACTACTGGGTGATGTTGTAGTTGGTGTATGGTTTCTTCGACCCAATCTGGTCTTGCGAAGGCAACATCTGCGTCAATCCATGCAACGTATTCCCAATTTGATGGAAGTCTTTGTACTGCTACGTTGATCATGTTTTCTTTATGCCACAATTCAGATGTAGTTCTTACTTGAATGTTTTGTGGGTTGTCTGATGTTGTAACTTCAAATGGTCTATTTCCGTATGCAGCTTCTATTGTGTAGAGTACTGCTCCAGAATCATTGACCATTTTTTCAAATTTTTTGTACAGTTTGTATCTGCTGTTGTATCTTTGAGGGTTGATGATAGGTGTGATGACATAGAGTTTTGCATCTTCCTGATAATTGGCAGCTAATGTTTTGCTGATCATTTTTGCACCTCTAACAATATTTAGAGGTGCCGGATAAAATAAAATTATTACAAATGATTAATGTTATTTTTTCATGATTTCTTCATGTAACCAACGAAATAAATTCTTCAAATTTATAATCAGGAAAATTATCTACATATTTTATTGTTATGTTAACAGGAGAATCAAGGAATTTTAGTATATGTTTTTTAAGTTCTTCTTCTCGTTCTCCAAGATTTTCAGAGATAATATGAAGTTCAAGTTCTGTCAAACTTGTTTGAATTAATTTATATTTTTTAATTCCAAATTTTGAATAATACTCTTGAGTTCCAAATAAAGCCCATTTTTTGTCTCTGTTTGGCAAAATAAACATGTTTCTTACTCTTCCGTGTATTTTAGTAATAGTCTGAAGGCTTCTACCACAAGTACATTCACCAAGTTCTATACAATCTCCATTTTTATATCTTCTTATATAGGGGTTTGTTAGTGTTGTGATAATCATACTGCCATCTGTATCAACTTCTACTATTTGATTTTCCATGACGTGATAGACATTTGGGTTATCTGGGCAAGTTATAGCTATAGTTCCGCATTCTTCTGATGAGAAAGAGCTACCGCCAAGTTCTCCGGTACTTTTTGTGTCGATTAGGTTGGTAATTTTTGATAGGTCAAGTTCTTTTAAAATGCTTGGTCTAGCGTGAATATAATGTGGATTTTTTTCTTCTAGCCAAGATTCTAGTTCTTTTGTAGGTAAATGTCCATTTCGGAATATTTTACCTTGTTTGGGAAAAATTTCGTGTGGTATTCCCCAAGATGGGTAAGTTGCTAAAGTTGATCTGGGTTTAATTATTGCGTAGTTTTTTGTTGAATCCCATTTGCGCCATAATACTTCTCTTATGTTTGTTGCATAGTACCAAATATAATCAGCATAAGATTTTTCAATTGTTAGTGTTTCTCCAGTACTTCCAGAAGTTGTAGTAGAATAAAGTCCTTTTTTCATCCTTGTGTTTCTAAGGTCTTCTCTTGTAATGATTGGTAAATTTTTTAATTTTTCAAAATAAATTTTATGATTCCATTGTGATTTATTGAATTCATTTGTTAAAAGAACTACATCTTTTTCATGTTTACTCATAGAAACTCCAAAAGAAGAAATTGTAATCATCATATTCGTCTATCAAGTCTGGTCTGATGAGAAAATCGTTTTCTTTTGGAAAGTAGTCAGCAATTTTCATTATTGGTAATTTATGTTTAAAACTTCTTGCTATAAAATTTCTACAATTTTCTTTACACATTGTGAGGATAGAGTCAGTTAATTCTTTAGTAAAGTTAAGTACACCATCACCGATTATGTTGTCATAATAAGTTTTATTGTTGCGCCAATCTTGTTTAATTACAGTTGGCGCAACATACCAAGGATCGATATCCATTTGAAAATCACTTATTGGTATTAATTTATGTGTACATCCAAGAAGAAGAGTTGTGCCAGATCCCAAATTATCTTTATATGCTTGAAAATCATCAAGTGAAGGAGAAAGTGGATGTGGTAACTCTGTTGCCCAATAAGAATTATCCATTAATTATAAAATAGATAATTTTTATAAATCTTTTTTGCATTCATGTATCTATTTATACTTGCGAATTTTAAATCAATGCATAAATATACATAACGAGGAGAAATAATATGAAAAGTTTAAATAATATTTTGACTGATATCAACAATGGTTATTCATCTGTTACAAGTTTAATTGAAAATAGATTTAATTTTGGTGATGAGCCGGATTATTGGACTGAACCTGAAGGATTTAGTTTTTTTGGTTGGGCTGATGTTGTTTTTATTCAAAGTGATGGAAAAATTATAGTTGCTGGTCAATCAGGATTGTATGATGTTGGTTTAAGCGATGATTATACGGTCATAAAAAGATTTAACACAAATGGTACGCTAGACGCAACATTTACTTCACCTAAGTTTCATGGAAGTAACAATGGATACATTCGTGATGTAAAACAACAATCTGATGGAAAATTAATCGTAGTAGGTCATTTCACTCAAATTAATGGTAATACATATAACAAAATTGTTAGATTAAATATAGGTGGATCGATTGATAATACATTTGTTATTGGTGATGGATTTAATAATCACGCTCTTGTTTGTCACATTGATAGTGATGATAATATTTTTGTTGGTGGTAGGTTTACGGAATATAAATCCACATCAGTTTCTCGTATATGTAAATTAGATTCTATTGGAGACGTAGACGCTACTTTTGCTTCAAATGTAACCTTGGGTGACTATGTTCACGCAATAGTTGCATTATACGGTTCTAATGAAATTTATGTTGGTGGTAATTTTACAAACAAAATTGTAAAGCTTGATTATGATGGTAATGTTAATGGTTCATTTTCGGTTGGTACTGGATTTGATGACAGAGTTACAAGCATCGGAATTCAAAATAATGGAAAGATAATTGTTGGGGGATGGTTTGATAATTACAA
>Ga0209190_1000513_pt1 | contig 28236 bp, 31 predicted proteins | sample M_140205_XF_Meta_FD_187315 | JGI IMG/M metagenome (GOLD analysis project Ga0209190, IMG submission 187315) | Freshwater microbial communities from Lake Montjoie, Canada to study carbon cycling - M_140205_XF_MetaG (SPAdes) (version 2) | ecosystem: Environmental > Aquatic > Freshwater > Lake...
TAGCGAGTTTTGTTATTCTATTTTGATAATCAAAATGACTTATCAAAAATTTTGTTATGCTGTTTTGATAATCAAAATAGAAAAGCTAAATAAATGTATGTTACATTAAAAACTTATCAATAAACCCACACCATATAGCGTAACAATTATTATAATCTCTCAAATACACAACTCGGCAAAGCACCGAAGGTGCGTTCACTATAGTTAAATCACATCATAATGTATTACGCTTTTTAATCTCTCAAAATATAATATCAAAACTCTTGTTAAACTTATTTACATAACAACTTAAATATATAACTTTATATAATATATTACATATGTCGTCATATATTATTACATTCAATAATAAAGAAATATATGAGTTCTATCAATCAAATCCTAATCTTAATATTGAAACCCTTAATCTAATTCTTATAAATCTTTTAAAAGAGATGGGTAATGACTTGACAAAGACTATTAGTTCTACAGTAATTGGAGAGATTTTAAATAATGTTAAAGATATTAAAAATAATATGACTACTCTTTCTGACCAAGTATCTCTCAAACTTCATGAACATAATAAATCATTTTTAGATACAACTAAGCTTATTATTAATGCAACTTCTTCCGAAAATTCCGATAAAATTATTTCTCTTTGTAATAGAAACACAGATGACTTTGTTAATAAAATTAATACTATTATTCCAAAAACACACCAGGAACAGATCTTAATTCTTCAAAAAACAATTCAAGATGATTTAAAAACATTTGTTAAAAGTAACTCAGGATCAGAAAACTTAAATAAAGAATTCTTATCCACTATTGAAACTAAAATTCTCTCTATTCAACAACCTATTTTCTCATTTATTCATAGCAATAATGAACAAATCTCTCAAAAATTAAATAGCCTAAGTGAAGATAAACAGATCATCAATAAAACTATGAAAGAGCTAGATACTTATTTGAATAAGTTTAATAACTCATCACAATTTAAAGGCAATATTTCTGAAATTAAACTATCTGAGGTCCTTCATAAACTTTATAAAAAAGCAACAATTACCGATTCACGTAGAGATAAAAACGCAGGAGACTTCATTCTTGAACGTGAAAATAAAAACGCAATCCTTATAGAGAATAAACGCTATGAAACACAACATGTTCCAGCAGAAGAGACTAATAAATTTTTGAGAGATTGTAAAAGCCAGAATATGAATGGTCTAATGATTAGCCAACATACTGGATTTGCAAATAAAAATAACTTCGAAATTGATATTAATGAAAATAAGGTATTGCTATATATTACATATGTTGACTATAATCCAGACATTATTGAAGCAGCTATTAATCTTATAGATAATCTCTCTGAAAAAATTCAAGAACTTGAAAATATGAAAGAAACTGACGGCTGTATTATCGATAAAGCTACATTGGACAACATTAATAAAGAATATCAAGCTTTTTTAACCAGCAAGTTAGTTATTATTACTAATATTAAAACAGAACATAAAAAAATTATTCATGAAATTGAAAAAAACCTCATTTTACCCAATATTTCACTCTATTTAAGTGGTAAATATGCATCCGTTACTAATAAAATATTTGAATGCGATGAATGCGATGCAAAATTCCCAACACAACGAGGACTTAACGGTCATAAAAATGCTCATGCTATTAAGCAAGACAAATTGTCTGACACATCATCTGAAACGTCCGATAAGCCAGCACCAAAAATGCGCAAAAAGAAAAATAAAACTTCACCACCTGAACTTAGTATTAACACCGCATAAATCTCTCATGCACGCATTTTTCTATTTTATATAAAATATGAATTTGATATAAAATAAATAGCTTAATAAATTTCTTGCCAGTCCTCTAATTCAATTCCATAAGTTGTAGACATTCTTTTTAACCTTATAGGACTAAATACATATTTACATAATTCTTGATTAAATTTTGTCATATTATCACACATTTCACGATAACAAAGTGGAAATATTATATCTATTTTTGTATCTGAACCAGCCATAAAATCCCAAAATTCATTAAATTTATCCTCGCTTATTCTTTTCTTTATAATATCTGTTGCTAAAGGGTTATCATTACATGATAACATATAATAATCAATATTATGTGGATTGTCTATAATAATAGGAAGCATATTAGGATTCGCAGAAAGCTGAGACCAATCAACTTTATCTAAATTTGCCCTAATATATTCTATGTCTTTAGAATATTGAGAGATTAATGACCAATTTTCTCTTTTTTGTATGACTAAAAAGTCATTAATGCCATAATTTTCTTTTAACCTATTCCAACAACTAATATCTAATTCTTCCATATTTTCTTTAATAATACTAACTATTTCAGGATTTTTATTACAACATAGCATTTTCCAATTTATTTTATCAGGATGTTCTTTTAAATAGTTTATAGCCTTTATATTTGAGTTAAGTGAAAATTCGGCCCAATCAATCTTATTTATATTCAATAAAAGCATAGTAACCGCTTCTGATGCTGAATTACTTGAAAAATTTGACCAGTCTATTTTATCCAAATTATTTAATAAAATATTAATAGCTTTTGGATTAGTACTCAAGAATTTCCAGTATACTTTATCTAGATTTGCCTCAATTAATTTTATAGTGCGAGGATTTTTATTAAAACATAAAGTAGCATAGTCTATCTTATCAGTATTTGCATATAAAATATCAAGTGCATTTTCATTCATACTAACATAGTCCCACCTTAACCCATCTTTTATAACGTCACTAATATTAAATAAATAGTCTAAATTTTGATGATATGAGAGATTTTTCTTATTCAAATATTTCAAATGCTTTAAATCATAAATAGGTTTAAACAACATTGTTGCTATAAGATTATTTATTACTTTTTTTATATGAAATCAATTTTCAAAATAAAAGCAATAAATCTTTTAAATAATATAACACTATTATAAATGGACAAGCGCTTATATTTAGTTATTCCGTTTTTTGCTGTTAATGGTGTAGCTTTCTTTTTCCCAATTTCTAAAACAAGCGGACAACAAATATGGTTTAGACCCCCTCCCTATGTTTTTGCCATTGTGTGGCCAGTATTATTGTTATTAATCGGCTATTCATGGTATCTTAGACCCAAACTTTCTTATTATTATGCATTTTTAACATTCCTTCTCTCTACTTGGTCTATATTATGGGCTTATTCTAAGCTTTATTCGCTGTTTAACATTATATGCACACTATTTTTTACGTTATACTTAATATTCTTAAAATATTCTAAGAAGTCCTCTTACTTATTAATACCTCTCTTTTTATGGTTGTCCTTTGCTACTATTCTCAACTTTTATAGTATTTAATTTAAAATAACTTTCTGTATTTAGGATATATAATTATATATAATTATATATATATAGTATAATAAATATGAGTGGTAATTTACATACTTTAGATCCTCGTTATTTTGATAATTTACCTCATGATTATTTTATGCAGCTTGCTGATGAGGTTATACCTAAAGAATCACTAGAAGGTCCATCTAGTCACCAGGGTCAGGGTCCATCTAGTCACCAGGGTCAGGGTCCATCTAGTCAACCGGGTCCATCTAGTCAAGGGGGTCCATCTATTCACCAGGTTCAACCTAGAGAACCTACAGAAAAAAGAAAACGAACACAAACTCAACGACTTGATCCCTCACCAACTAGATCGCCAACTACATCGCCAACTACATCGCCAACTACATCGCCAACTACATCGCCAACTACAAAGGCACAAGAATCAAAAAAAAACAAAGTAGAACACATAGAAACAGATTTTACGAAAGTAAGAACATCAATAGAAATAGCAAATTTTTTAAAACTTGTTTTACTCCCAAAATTATATAAACAACTGCGTAGACTAAGGTCTCAATATGAAGATAATTACGAACCATTATCAGAGGAACGAGCACAACTTTTAGAGTTCCCTTCTTCTACATACCATGGAGTGCAAACTCGGACTGAACAACAAGAGCTGGAGTGGGCTATACAAATAACATATGCAAATATCAGAACTGTAAGGAAAGCTTCTTCAGTATACAAGGAGAAACATAGTGATGAAACTGAGACAAATGAAACTAAATTCTCAAAAATTTTAACACATATAAGTTCAGATGCGACTAAACGAGTCGCTGTTTTAACTGTATTATTTGGAACTACAGACGAACTTACTCATGCTATTACTACTCACGATACTATTTTAAAAGAGCACCAAATAACCGATTTACCGGACTGGTGTACTAGACTGAAACATGCTCAAAATAAAGTTGTTCAGCTTATAAGATCCAATATTGGTGGTAATGGTAATATGTATATAACCTTTACAACACCTCTTATTTGTTATTTAGAAGAAATAAAAACGGAGTCCCCAGCAGAATATGCTGAGTATATGACTTTAATTGCACCTTATTTTCGTCCAATACTTACAAATACGAATTTATCTAGACATATAATGGCGTGTCATATTCACCACTTAGCATTAATGCCCTCTGGTACGTTTAGATCATTATATAACGATGGTTTGTTATTTTCAGCACTTAACTCTACGATTGGCGCTAACGCAAAATCACTTGATACAGCGTGTAGACATAATGCTATAAGACATCTTGACATATTATTATCACCAGAAGTAATATCACCAGAAGTAACATCATCAAAAGCAACATCATCAAAAGCAACATCATCAAAAGCAACATCATCAAAAGCAACATCATCAAAAGTAACATCATCAAAAGCAAAAGGAAAAAAAAAAGAAACAGAAAAAGAAACAGAAGCAGAAAACATACTTAAATGTGCACGATGTGGCGAACCTCTATTTCATATTACCAAGAATAATCAACAGCAAGACATAATTGGAACGGTTATTACTCCATGTGGTCGTGATCATAGTATACCTGTTCAGAGCGCATTTTATTTATTAGAAGATACTGCTTTCGAAACAAATCTCTTGTTTTTATGTAAAGCATGTAATGGGGCTTCTATCAAAGGTGATAAGGAAACAATAGAATATTTATATGACATATTTTATAAGCCAAGCCCTTCGGGAGTAAAACCTGAATTCAGGGAACAAAGCAAAATGATATATAAGACAATTTTCACTGAGTTGGCACAAACAGGCTTTCGCCCATTACCTCAGCTTATAAATTATCTCTTTGTTTTAAAAAATAGTTATGATAAAGCTATGTTAATTAGAGATAGCGCTTTAGAGGACGAGGTAAAACATATAATAGGTACTATAAATTTAATGGGGGTGGCTACACAAACTTTTACAGAAACAGAAGAAAATTCCCTTGTAACATATTTAAATATGTTTACTGATATTATTCAATTATTACTATCAGCAGTTGATTCTATGTACCCTACACGTATGACATTACAACAAAAAATCGACACAGTGTTACAGAATTTATTTTGTAGTATTACACAAGCTACAATAGAAGAGTTAACGGCTTCTATTTCGGAAGTTACAATAACACCAGAGAATCTACGAATCTATTTATATGATATGGGGACGCAATCCGCGTTTTATAGTAACGCTCCCCATTTACGAGTATATAGAGATAGTATTACTAGAGCTGTGTTTCATATTGCTGATACAGATTACAATAGCAATATATCATTTACTGAATTTTCAACATTTTTTTATGAAGTAGTAAAAAAAATCCTAGCAGCTAATGCTATTATAAGGACAAGTGTAGAAGATCTCCGTGTTAGAGTACAAGTTCCAATGGGTCTTGAATTACTCAGGGAAGCTGCTGCTAAAGTTGAGTATGATGAAGCACGACGTGCTATAAGTTTAAGCGGCGGTTTCAATAAAGGTATTAGAAAAAAAAATAAATCTAAAATTACAAAAAAATTAAACCATAGAAAAATTAAATCTAAAAAAAATTACAAAAAACATAAATCATTTTTTACCAAAACTTTAAAAAAGAAAATATAAAAAAGGAAAATCTATATTATAATTATTATTTTTCAATAAAAATAATTATAATGTGAATATTAAAATTTTATTATTACCTTGTTATCATACCATCTTTACTAATATTCATAGTATTAGGATTATCATCAGCTATGTCAATAGTTATTGTGTTCATTATATTATAATGAACTATTTATTTATTTTTTAAATTAATAAATAAACAATATTAAACTTTATATTTTATAGATTTATTAGATTTTTTGGATTTATTAGATTTTTTGGATTTATTGACTTTTTTAGATTTATTAACTTTTTTAGATTTATTAACTTTTTTAGATTTATGTTGGTTTCTTCGCATTGTTCTTATTTTTTTAACTCTTACTTTTCTCATAATCTTATTATTAAGACCCCCCGTCATTAATACATCAACTGGTGAAGGAACTGCTGGAGCAAATACTGATGGATCAAATACTGGTGGAGCAAATCCTGCGGCAACTGGTGAAGCAAATACTGGTGGAGCAAATCCTGCGGCAACTGGTGAAGCAAATACTGGTGGAGCAAATCCTGCGGCAACTGGTGAAGCAAATACTGGTGGAGCAAATCCTGCGGCAACTGGTGAAGCAAATACTGGTGGAGCAAATCCTGCGGCAACTGGTGGAGCAACTGGTGGAGCAACTGGTGAAGGAACATATTGTTCATCCATGTGCGTTATTATTAAAATGCGCGCTCCATCAGGATAAGGATAGTCAGAATACATTTTTTTTCCAAAAATTTGTTCAATTTTGTTTAACTCTTTTATATATATGTTACCTGTACTAGTAGTATCTATTTTAATAGGAATCAAACTGTACATAGTATTTGCGGGATGTGGTACTTTATCATGTTCACCAACTATTCTTTCTAATATTTGTTCAATTTGATATTTACTTTCACTTAAAAAAGTATGTATTATATCTGATGCCAAACGTAGTACCAAACATTTGCTACGTGTCATTATACTATTAAGATCTAAAAAACATTTAAGTACTTCTTCATATGTCTTTTTTAATTTAGATTTACCCATATCATATAATGCTGGTGCTTCCCATTTATTAGGTATATTACCATTTTCCCAATTTACTATAAAAATATTCGCACCGCTTGAATATATATGTGTATGCTGTATAATTGCTTCGGTTGGATTTTGCGAATTAGGAGCATAATGTTTCATAACTCCATAAATACTACGCATCGTAGAATCGTTATTTGCTCTCTTTTTATTTAGAAGATATTCTAAATATGTATAACAATTACTGGGATTTTCAATAGGTATTAAAAGCCTTTCTTGCATTTGTTGTGGATATAAATTTACTGGTACTGAAGTATATTTATCACAATCTTTTTTAAATTCAAGCATCCTCTCTCTTTCTTCTTTTTTTAGTACTTCTAACGCTTCTATTTCATCAGAAGATTTATATGTAAAATCTATAAATGTTTTTATTCTTAATAATAAAAATTGCGCACCAATATCATCACTATATGCCTTATCAGAAAGCAAATTATATAAATCTATAAAGACTTTTCTGACACTTTCAATCGTAGTTTTCAATAATCGTAAACGTCCGCGACCCATTATAGCACTCATAGTAAATTGAGCCAAATATTGACGAGCCACTATTTCTGATATATTAACTTGACGCAAATATTTATCAATCTTCCGTAATAAATAATGAATATTAGGTGATAGTTTATAATCAAAATCACTAGGATATTTCATTGCAATAGTGTAAGCTAGCACTCTAGCTCTAGTTGCATTTGCAGCACTATCCATAAAATGTTTTACTATTATAAAACATAATTGCTCTCTAGAATAAACTATTAGACCTGTTTCTACTTGTGTTTGTTCTAAAAATGTTGCTAAACATGTTAATAATGATTGATTAGTTATTGTTAATAGCTTAAATGTACTAGCAATTATATAATTAAATTTGTTTTTATCAGCCAAGTCTAGATTATCAAAAATAAGTGAAAACATATTTGGCATTAATGGTCGAGCAGTAAAATCAGGAGGCTTATAATTAGGATCATATACGTTCCAATGACTAAGAAAATCACCATGACTCACCACACGCGAGTTTATAATATTTACCTTATGATAACTATCTATCATATTAACAATTAATTGCGCAAAAATTGTAACAATATTACCTCCAGCAACTGTAAGAACCATATTAGAAGTATATTGTCCTACACCTGTAAATCCTTCACTGTCTTCATTACCACCACCATTTAAATAATTACAAAATATAGAAAAAAAGTACATAATATATGGATTAGTTTTACAAAATCTTAAAAATGCAAGACGCTCTAGTCTCTTGGCTTTTTTATCACTAGTTTCATCGTCTACCAACATTTCTAATTCTGTTATAATCTTATCTAATGTAAAATTAATACCATGTTTTAACATATTTTCAATATGTTCTTTTCCAAAAAGAGTATTTAAAGCATACGCGACTAAATCTATTAGTTCGCCTTTTCTTTTTTGAAATTCTGATATAGGTATTTCAGGCTCTACGGGTATAGGTATATCAGGATATGTATCTGCAATATCCATATTTATTTATTTTATATATAACTATATAATAAAAATTGAATTTATAGACTTATAGCAATAATTTATAAGTAATAATTTATAAGTAATAATTTATAAAGTAGAGAGATGGCATATTCAAGTGTTACTAAATTTATTGATTATATTAATAGTATTAGCGTTAATGAAAAAATTATTATAAATGCTAATAATTCAAGAGTTAAAAGCCTAATATGTATGCATAAACCCGAAATAAGTATTAATGATTATATTAAGCGGATTTTCAAAAGCGAAATTATTGATGTACAAAATTATGATGCCATTATTTTACATACTGTAAATTTATTACATTATTTAAAAACAAAAGGAATATATTTAAATCCTTATTCCAGCCATAGAATTCTCTCTACACTAATAATGTTGTCAAGTAAAATAATTGAAGAATATCCACATTCAAATTGGTATTGGTCATTATTATGTGGAGTTAGCTTAGAAGACATAAATATTATGGAGCGTGCAGTAATGCACCTATTAGATCATAACTTACATATTGTTATTTCACAAAAACAAGCCTTAAATATTTATAAATCCATATATTAAAGTTCTTTAAGTCCTTTATATAATATATATAGTGTCATTTTTTTGGTTTTTAAAAGGGTGAAATTTTTTGAAAAAGGACATTTATAAATGTCCTATTTTATATATTGTAAACACTTTATAAAATATTTGAAAATATGCTTTTTAAAAGAGGAGTCAGACCTTTATCGTAAGCTTTATTGAAAAAATACCTTGAAAAAAACCTTACGCTAAAAAAAATATTATAAAAAAATCATTTAGGCATTTTTTTTGTAAGTATTTTATACTTACAAATGACTTACAAAATCTTGCCAAAAAATGCTAATATTTTTCGTTGTGAAACTTGTGACTTTAATACAGGTAACAAATGTAATTATTTGAAACATTTGGACACTCGAAAACATAAATCACTTACAAAAACTGACACAAATCTTGCGAAAGATGCCGCACCTAATTTCGCCTGTTTATGTGGAAAATCATACAAACATAGGCAGAGCTTATATGCGCATAAAAAAGTATGTTTAAAAAAGGATGTTAATATTAGTGAAACAGCCTTAGAACATAGTAATGTTAATAAAAATAGTATTATAAACAATAATGATGTAAACAATAATGATGTTAACAATGATTTTAAGGATTTAGTATGTAAAATGATGACAGAAAATAATGAAATCAAGACTATGCTGATTAAAGAAAATCAAGAGTTGCGGTCACAAATAAAGGAGCTTATTCCAAAAGTTGGAATAAACAATACAATAACAAACAACAATATAAATAATAAATTCAATATTCAAATATTTTTAAATGAACAATGCAAAGATGCTATTAATATAAAGGATTTTATAGAGTCTATAAAAATTAGTTTGGAACAACTTGAGCAAATCCAAAATAAAGGTTTAGTGGAGGGACTAGCAACAGCCATTTTAGAAAATATTGGAAGATTAAGTTTATATGAGCGCCCTATACATTGTACCGATATTAAGAGAGAAACATTATATATTAAACACGATGATATATGGGAAAAAGACGAAACAAAGCAAAACATTAAAAAGGCGATTAAAGAATTATCTCACAAACCTTATAGTACACTAAAAGAATGGTTAGACAATAACCCTAACTATATGGATGATGAAAATAAGCAAAACTATTTTATACAAACCACACGTTGTTTAGGACAAAAGTGCGAATCTATTGACACAAAAGTAATAAAAAAAATATGTATTAACACATACATTAAAGATGGAATGCTAATTAATTGATTGATTGATTGAATGCTTACAACACAATTAGCTCAAAGCCCTCGTCCACGCTTGGATTTTCAAAGTGTTTTGTATACATGCTATATGCGATTTTTGGAACCTGATTCTCTGGGTCGCGCGATTTATTGCGCTTATAAGACACATCCAAAGACGTAGACACGTGAACACACACAATCTTATAGTTATGCTTCCGCGCAAATCCTATGTATTCGTAACGCTTTTTGAACGAGCTGTTTGTAGCGTCAAACACGATTGACTTGCCTTCACTCACATATTCACCTGCTGCCTTAATCATTTTGGGAGAAGTTTTATAGACATCACCCTGAATTAGCACAAACCGCTCATCTTCACATATCTTTTTAGCAACACTGCTTTTGCCCGACCCCGGATAGCCAACCATAATGATGATTTGTTTGCAATCAGACAAGTTTAGCTCAGGAATTTCCACAGTTTCCTGCGCTTGTTTAACAGCAAAGAACTCCTCCGGACTATGACACTTGAGGCATATGTTTTGCGCAAACACCTTATCGCTATCCGCAAAATCTCCCTTCCGTCCAAGCGCATCACCAACAAAGAACGAGGCGGCTTTATCAACTTTAGCGCTTCCAACCAGCACATCATACAAAATCGGGTTAGGCTTGTAGTCGCACTTTTGCCGCGCAATTACGATGAAAATGGGGATTTCCAAACTTGCGGCAACAGTTTGGATTTGTGTAACCTTCCAATCTTTCGACTGGTTTGTGAAAATCACAATAGTGAACCCCTCTTCGTTTAGACGCTTCAGCATGTCTGGAATGTTTGGATAGAGCCATGCCCAATCTTCCACGTTTGATGGGAAGGTTTTGCCATCTTTTGGCGACACGAGGGTCCAGTCATAATCAAACGCTGCAATCTTTGTCTTCATTTGACTACGATTGAAGTCGGCATCGTTTGCCTTTAATTCTTGTCCATTGATATAGTAAATAGACATAGACATTGTTTGCGGACTATAAGTATATAGAAAAAAAATGGTTATCAATTTTTTATGAATATACAATAATATGCTTAACAATTATGCTTTACTTTACAACGAATCACCACTAGTATAAAACTGAAACTCAATAGGAGTGTCTCTTAAAATGTTTCGTGCGTTGTCACAATCATTTAATGTCCAACATAAAGAATTTGCCACAGTTAGGCATTGATGTCTTAGTAACCATCGACTATCAGGTGTTAAAGTATCATTATAACATGTTTCACAATCAATAGCTTCATCATAACTCTCAGCTAATTTCTTTGCTTCATGTAATAGTTCATTAATACGCAATAATTTAGTTAATACTGGAACAACTTGCTTTTCGTGTGCCTCATGTAGTTCATTATGCTTATGCTTTTCGCGATGAGATTTCTCAGTAGCCCACTCTTCTTCAAGACGTTGTTGCTCTTCAGCGCTTAACTTTTCATAACCAAGTTTTTCCATTTCTTGTTCTTTGTCTGTTTTTTCCATTGCCAATGTTTGCCTATACGACCACTTAAACGTTTCAAAGGTGCTCATAATACTTATTTTGTTATAATAAGTAATATAAATAGTATAACTAAGAAATCAATTTTTTTTGTTAAAAATAAAAATAAAAATAAAAATAAAAATAAAAAATAAAAAAAAACACAATATGCTCCCTAACCAAACACCCTTTATTTCTAGCTTTTAGGCTCTACACGAGTGATGCTAGCTACACTAGCCTTCATGTGTGGAACCTGTTCGCAAGCGGAACCAAGACAATGGACAATGCTGTTGCTATGCCAACGCAGACGCACTAACTGCTCTTCAAAGTGTGCAAGCTCTTGGCAACGCTGTTGCGAGCACTCATGCTGTGTTGTGGCGTATGCCTGTGCGCGTAGCAGCGCATCATCTACATCACTTCTGCATGCTCTTGCGCACTCTGCCGTTTCACGAAGAAGTTGCTCGAGTTTTCCTACACTTACCGGCACAGGCTGGAGCAACTGAAGCTTACGCGACCACTCATGATAGTCACCTTCCTGTACTTTATTCCGCGGCCTGTCAAAGCTCAACTTCACACACTTCCAAACATGCTTTTTCTCCACCTTGGCTCCTTCCACATACTGATAAAATGGCACTTCCAAGAACACGTGCTCTCCGTCATTCAGCCTTGTCAGCATGTCCAGTGCCTGCTCCGTTGTACACACCAATGTCACCTCCAGCCTGTAAAACTGCGCCCCGTTTATAATCATTGGAAAGAACCCGATGGAGCGAACACAGTCTTTTCCGTAAGCTGCTTCGAACGCCGCCTCCACGAACCTGTAGTCCATGAACTTGAAGAGCTTGATGCGAGGAACGCAAATGCTAATAGTGTTCATCGCTTTATAATCGCTGGACATAACAATTATTTCTAAAAAAACAAATCAATTTTTTTAAAGACTACAAAAAATTGATTAGCTTAGCGTTTTAAGAAACATAAACAACATTTGGGCCATGTTCCCAATCTTTATATTCAATTGCTTTTGATGTAGATTTGGGTAGCGCTAATAAACGCTTAAGTGCTTCTAATCTTTTTTCTGTTGGATTTAGCGATGGACACTCTTTTTGAATTTGCCGTGATAAATGTTTCCATCTCCATTCAAATTTTAGGGCTTCATTATAATTAGGAAAATTCTCTACATAGCAATAATAGCTCCACATTTCGCCTTTAGCTACTTTCATTAATGTGGCGTGTGCTCCGCCAACTAGCAATTTATTGTGTTGCCTAATGCGTCTGTCTAAATCAACCGTTGCGCCTATATATGTTGAACCATGTGTTGACCTTATAAAATATACATAACTCATAACTTGTGTTTTATATATTATATAAAATAGTATTTGTTATTTTAAATACTAATGTTTATTATTTATAAAAAAACGACTTAAAAACATAGCATTAAGTATTATTGTATGTAATTTTACATATATGGTGGTATGTCCGAGTGGTTAAGGAGACAGACTTGAAATCTGTTGGGCATAGCCCGCGCAGGTTCGAACCCTGCTACCGCCGTTTTTTTTGTGACACTGTGCCCGAGTGGTTAAGGGGATGGATTGCTAATCCATTGAGCATTGCTCGCGCGAGTTCGAACCTCGCCAGTGTCGTTTATTTTTATTTGGCTATTATATGCTAAATAAAAATAATTATAAGTATTTTTCAGCTAAATTCGTTAATAGTGCTGAAAAAGGAGAGCTCAAGTGCGTCTACTGTTAATAATGCTTCTGCTAGGATATTGTTTTTTCTTTATGGACTTTGCAACACTTTTCTTTGCGCTTCTTATAGTTCTTCTTTGTGATATAGGTCTTCTTTGTGATATAGGTATAGAGTCGCGGTAATTTTCATCGCTTTTATCTTCAAAATTAGCACATATATTTGTATTGCTCATTAATGGTGGTTCAGCATTAATTATAGGAATTGGCTCTACATCATGTTTAATACAATGATTTAGATTATTAATTTCGCTTATTGCTATATCAATATGTTCTCCGCGATCATTCCAGAATTCACTACTAGATGCGCTTCTAATATGACCAGCTAATAAATGTAGCAATTGTTCAAGTTTACGTTTTAATAACTGTGGTCCGCTGTTGGTCTGTATAAGTTCAAGCAACATAGATTGAGCTCTTTTCAATTGTCCATTGCGGTACTTAATATATTCGCTCGTTCCTCCTTTCATTTTAATAGTCTGCTTGTTAAGACGCCTAAACTGTGCCTTGCTATATTTTTTTAAAGTTTTCTTTTTTCTTGTAATTGTATGTTTTTTCATTTATAATATATTTATAAAAAACTGTATTAGTTTTTTATAAATTATTATTAATTAGCTAAATAATATAAAATATGTTGTTAGGTTCACTAAAAATTGATAGGTTTATATATACTACATATTTATAGTCTCGAACCAAAGTGCAAAGAAAAGCGCAAACCAAAAGCAATGTATAGCGCAAGCGTTAAAAGTGCCAGTGCCAGCGCAAGCATCAGCATCAGCATCACAAGCGACAGCATTGAAGAGTGTGTCTCGGTTCTTGAGAAGGTTGTTGGACGGTCGTTATATTGCGAGGCTGAAGTAATGTATGATGCGCAAGAGATTCCTGAACCACAAGAGAAGCCTAAGAGAAACTATGTGAGTGGTTGGCTTCTCTTTCGTCGTGATAATGGACCTCAAGCCAAGAAGGTGCTAGAAAAACTGCGCATTGTGGCTTGTGGGCCTAATCTTGTGAAAGTGCTGAGCGCTATGTGGGCTGAAATTGGCGAAGAAGGGCGTAGTGTGTATAATGAAAAGGCTAAGGCTATTCGTAGTGAAACTGCGGTTTAGGTGCTTTGCTATAAGAAAAAACCCTAACAAGGTTTTTTTCTCTCTTTTTATGATAAAAAATTGATTTCTTTTTTATTTAAAAATAAATTAAAGTATTAAGTATTATAATATGGCTACTAACAATTCATCTGAATTTGATATCTCTGGTGTTGTCTTTAAACCTATTAATTTACAAAATAAGAGACCAAGGCTGTCGCGCACATATTATAAAAACGCAAAAGTTTCTCCAGCTATTAGTTCTGATGAAGAGTCAAATATACCAAATGCACAAGTTCCAATGTATGAGCGATGGATTGATGATTGTAAAGTTGTAAAAGTGATTCCTAGTATTAATAAGGTTGTTAATCCCAAGGCACAAGTTCCATCTTTTGAGCAAGTTCCAATGTATGAAAGATGGAACTGGTAATGGATTAGTTAAAAATCTATAATAATTATTATATAACTATTATAGATTGATTTTACAAATTTTTTTTCATATTATCATACTTTGTTATCATACTTTGTTATCATACTTTGTTATCATACTTTGTTATCATACTTTGTTATCACTATCTTTAAGTAATTTAGGTTCAACATTATTAATCATAATAAAATCTTTCTTCCGCCTTGTGTAAGTGCATACATATAGCGAGCTTAGACAACTCATAAGAAATAATAGCGCTAAATTGTTAGCATATATTTTTTCTAAAAGGATTACAATGTAATTTAAAGTCTCATTGTCAATAAGGACTTTATCTTCCAAACTTGTTGTAAAAACAGTTAACATATTACTACTAGTTTCATCATAAATGTCTTTTATGTTAGTAAAACTATTTAATACTTCGTCATAAGTGTTTACATAAGTATTTAAATCAATAGCAATCAATGTTTCCATATCCATTTTTGTATATAATAAGTATTTATATTTTTATTTTTAAATTATTTACAAATAAAAATATAAATAAGAACTAGAGAGAAATAGTATAAAAAAATTATATAAAAAAGTATTAATCATCACTATACACACATATTTCGCCATGCTCATCACTATAGCACAATTTTTTTAATCTATAATTTTTAGACTTCAATGTAAAATTAATAGTCTTTATACAGTTAGTACAAGGTTTTGCATTCAATAATTTGTCTCCTTTATTATTTGTGCGAAATACAATAAGACTAATAGGATTTATTTTCTCGGATTTTTTGAGACGACTTACACAATCAACTTCCGCGTGAACACAATCATTATTTTCTTTGCATGCTTTATTGTTCAAATTATATTGATTATGACCAAACGCATAAAACACACTGATGTCTTAACTTAGGCGAGAACGCTACACAACCAATTTTTGCTTTTCCATTATCTTTGTTTTCAATTGATGCACGCAAAGGCATATAAGTATTCAAAATATTGAGCATAGCCATTATTTATTACTTTATAATAGTAAATAGTAATAAATAAAAATAATAAATTAAATCCAAATCAATTTTTTTGCTAATGTGGAAAGTTAAATCGAATATTTTGGAACTGTTCTGGATTATTCCCACTAATAAAGGTATGTTCGTGAGCAACTCCATTAATAATTTCAGTAACTTTTTCTATTTTTTGTCCGTTTATGAAAAATACAGACGATGACCGCATTACGTTATTATTAGGCATTCCTCCAAAAGGCATTCCTCCATTAATATGCATTTCAAAAATATTTGAAAAAGGATGCTGTCCTTGTCCATGTCCATGATTCATATTCATATCTCTAAATATTTGAGCAAATAATTCATTTGGGTCAACAAAACCTCTGCCAAATCCGGGCCCACCATTATTCGCAGCATTAAATTTCTCAGGATTCATCAATAATTCATAGGCTTCCGATATTTGCTTGAATTTTTCTTCAGCTTGTTTTTTCTCTTCTTCACTTAGACTTTGTTCTTGCCGGTCCGGATGATATTTTAGTGCCATCTTTTTATATGCTTTTTTTATATCTTCTGGCGAAGCATTAGCACTTAATTCTAAAACTTGTAAACATTTATTTTTATCCATTTTATAGTTATATTAATAATACTAATAATATTAGTTTTAAATATTAGTTATTAATATTATAAAGTTAATAAATAACAAAATTGAAATATAATTTATTATTTATAATTAATTATAAATAAATCTTAATATGGTGTCATATATTAAATCACTGTTTAGCACTAAGGATACCAACAATTTCGAAAATTATAATAAAGTATTGGAAGTTGTTCCGCAAAAAGAAGAACCAATTGTTATTAAACAATTTGACATGAACTGCGAATTAATTAATACTGTTAAGCAATTTTGCGAAGATCCTCTAAATTGTAATTGTAAGAAATACATCGTTTCTTTGTCGGGTGGTGTAGACTCTATGGTATTAATTACTATTCTTAAGATTTTAAATTATCAAGTAGTAGCTTGTCATATTAATTATAATAATAGGGAAGAAACTAAAGGAGAGCAAGCATTTTTAGAATATTGGTGTAATGCTAATGCTATTAAACTATATGTTAAAGCTATTACAAATATTAAGCGAACAAATACAAAGCGCTCAGACTACGAATACGAGTCTAAAAAGATAAGGTTCGATTTTTATAAAGAGGTGTTAGAAAAAGAAGAGTGCGACGTTATACTATTGGCGCATCATAAAGACGATATTATTGAAAATATTTTCGCAAATGTATGTCGTGGTCGTTATATTCTTGATTTAGCAGTAATTAAAGAGCAATCAGTTATTAATGGAGTTACTATTTTACGCCCATTAATTGAACTATATAAGTCATCTATTATTTCATTTGCTACAAAATATGATGTTCCATATTTTAAAGATACTACACCTGACTGGAGTGTGCGTGGTAAATTTCGTACTAAGATTTATCCGCTTTTAGAAGATACATTTTCATATAATATTAAATCAAATTTACTCGGACTAAGTAAGCAAGCTTATGAATGGAACGAATTAGTGCTCAAGCAAATTATTGAGCCATTTTTAGAATCAATTGTTTATGAAGAAAAAAAATGTGTATTTAATGTGGAAAAATATAATAGCAATCCTTTATGCTTTTGGAATATAATTTTTATGAAATTGTTTTATCGCTATAATTATAATTGTCCTTCACGAAAGGCTATTCAAGTATTTATGAATGCTATTAAAATTAAAAATAGCGGATTTATTTCATTAAGTGACAATTGCGTATGTAAAAACAATGATTATGAAATTACTATCAATTTTCAATAATTCAATAACAATTAAGCAATTAAGCAATTAAGCAATTAAGCAAAATAATAAATTAAAACTATTTAAATAATAGGACTATGCCTTCAATTGCGTTAAAAAGAATAAATAAGGAAATTGAAAATTATAATGCAAAAGCTTATTTGACTGATGGTGCTAATGCTGGTTTTTCTAAACCATTGCTAAAATATTTAGAGGGGTTAATATTAGAACTTAGTATAATGAATATTTCTAATAAAGACGAATATTTTTTATTGATTAAAGACGCTAATAATAAGCAACTTTTACAACTAGCATATCCAGAATATTATCCATTTAAGCCGTATAGTGTGTTAAGTTATAGGTCATCAATTATTAGCGCGAAAAATGAGATGTCATATTATAAGTATTTGATTGCTGTTAACAATTCAATAAAAAATAAGGATACTAATATATATAGGTTTTTTTATACAAATTTGTACGGACACAAGCCATTATTTTTGAATTTAGCTAGCAATGACTGTTATTGTTGTAATTCAAATACTTGCCAAAATATATGGTCTCCATCGCTAACTATTAATTCTATAATACTTGAACAATTAGAAATCCGATTTATTGAGACCTATTGCTCTAAACTTGGATATAGCTATTTATCAAATATTTATAATAACTTAATGCACACTATTTTAGGTAAACTACCCGAAGAAATTATTTGTGCTATTTTAAATTAAGTAATTTTTAAATAGTTATTAATATTATATTAAACAGTAAATATTAATAACTTATAAAATAATGTTTTCTGCTGCCAAAAAAAAGATGTACAGTTATTTATTACTTAATAAATATAAGGAGAGATTTATAGATGAAACAATATTAGGACCTACTAAATTGTCTAGTTGTGACACTAGTAATGAGACGACTATGGACACTACTAATCATAGTAGAGAATGCGAGGAAACTAAAGAAACTGAAGAGGAAAAAAGTATACAAACTATTAAACGCGAATTAGAAGAAAATGGTTATTGTGTTGTACCTAATGTATATAATAGTGAAGAAATAGAGGAATATAAGAAGGAATTTTTTCATTGGTATAAAAATACTGAAAATGTTGAACAATTACATACAATAATTCACGGAAACGGTATTTTTAAATATTTTGAAATAGGGCATCAACGATTTGCGTGGTTGGCGCGAACTAATTCAAAGATTGTGAATATTTTTAAAGGACTATGGAACACTGACGAATTAGTTACTGCTTTTGACGGATGTTGCTATTATGCGAGTGAATTTGAAGGTAAACATATTTATTGGACACACACCGACCAATCTTCTCGAAAAAAAGGGCTTCATTGCTATCAATCATTTTTAAGCTTAACAAATAATAGCGAACGCACATTAATAGTATATAAAGGCAGTCACTTGCTCCATGAACACTATTTTACAACGTTACATATTGATGAGCCTTATGATTGGAGTATATTAGATGAAAATTATGTTAGTAATTTAGAAGATAGGAAGGTTTATGTTAATGTAAAGGCGGGTGACCTTGTGCTATGGGATTCGAGAACATTTCATCAAAATACTAGCGGTAATTCAAGTTGTAATGAAGAACGATTAGTTCAATATTTATGCTATTTACCAAAAAATCATATAAAAAATGATAGTAAACAGCGTGCATTAAGACGAAATTGCTTTGAAGAAAGATATACTACAAGCCATTGGCCTTATCCATTATCAATTGTTCCGGCTCAACCTCGCTATAATTATTATAACCCAGATAATAAAATAATTATTGATTATAATGAGTTAATGCCACCTAGGCTAGATGATTTAAAAACAGAGATTGAAAAATTATTATAATGTCTAGTCTACTTAATAATGGGTAATATGCATAATTTGTTCAATTAGCACTTCCTTATTATTAATACACGCATCATGAAGCATATGTGTAAATATATACTTAATTAGTGTTTGGGTTATAAACATCATAAATTCGCGCAAATTGTTTTTTGTAAATATTTTTTCGCAAAAGTAATAATATAAAATACTTAATAATAAAGCTTCTTCGTCATTATTATTTAATATTTGTTTATCATTAATATAGTCAATCATAATAGAATTGAACGTTTTTTCAACTATTTTTTGATTTTTTAAAGGAACAATTTGCTTTGAAAATGTAAAAGTTGGAATTTGGTCATGTTCACGTTGTGGTGTAGAAATAATTATTACGATTTTTTCGGAACTTTTTTCTAAAGTTGGCTTCTTTCTATTGACCATTTCAGCAATATTTGCTGGCGCAGATTTAATTCGCTTCATATAAACTATATAATTACTTATATTAATTAGTTATTTAATATAATTACTTATATACTTTTTTATCAATTCTTTTTTAATCAATTCTTTTTTAATCAATTCTTTTTTAATATTAATCTACATCAGCAATATCTGGATCTTTTGCAAAATCTTGAGGTTGAGGCATTCCACTACCCATCATCTTCTCTTGTAAAGGTTTCATTTCTTCTTGGAAAACTTTTAATTTGTCTTCATATTCTTCTTTTGAAGCAGTATGATTTTGCTCTAACCATTTAATATTTTCATCTATAATAGCTGTTAATTTTTCTTTCAATGTTACATCAATTTGCTGACCTGTTTTTTCGTCGTTTAACGTCGATTTAAATTGATACACCATATTTTCAAAATTATTACGCGCTTCAATAACTTGTTTTGCTTTTTCATCATCGTCTTTAAATCTTTCAGCATCAGCTACCATTTTATCAATATCTTCTTTGCTTAGGCGACCTTTATCATTTGTAACAGTAATGCTATCTGATTTTCCTGTAGATTTTTCACAAGCAGAAACATTTAATATTCCATTAGCATCCAAATCATAACTAATTTCGATTTGCGGAACACCTCGCGGCATAGGCGGAATGCCTTTAAGCGTAAACTCGCCTAATTTATTATTATCTTTAGTAAATTGGCGCTCTCCTTCAAAAACTTGCACTGTAACAGCTGGCTGATTGTCGGCATATGTGCTAAATGTTTGCGATTTTTTTGTAGGAATTGTGCTATTGCGCTCTATGATTTTTGTCATAATACCTCCGCTAGTTTCTACCCCTAGAGACAACGGTGCAACATCTAGAAGTAATAAATCATCGATTTTACTGTCTTTCACCCCTGAAAGAATTGCTGCTTGAACTGCTGCTCCATAAGCAACAGCCTCATCTGGATTAATTGATTTATTGAGCGCTTTACCATTAAAAAAATCGGTTAATTGATTTTGAATTTTAGGAATACGCGTGGACCCACCTACTAAAACAACCTCGTGAATTTGCGATTTGCTAATTTTACTGTCTTTTAGAACTTGCTCTACTGGCTCAAATGTTTTCCTGAAAAGGTCACCACATAATTCCTCAAAACGCGCCCGGTTCATTGTGCTTGTAAAATCAATACCTTCAAATAAACTATCTATCTCCAAAGTTGCTTGTGTTGAAGCTGAAAGAGTTTTCTTTAAATTTTCACAAGCTGTTTTTAATCGGCTAATCGCTCTCTTATTTTCACCTAAATCTTTTTTATGTTTGCGTTTGAATTCTTGAATAAAGTGTTGAACAAGACGCGTATCAAAGTCTTCTCCGCCTAGTCGTGTATCTCCTGCTGTTGCTTTTACCTCAAATACGCCATCTTCAATACTTAAAAGAGTTACATCAAAAGTTCCACCACCTAAATCATAAATTAGAATAAATTTCTCAACACTCTCTTTTACTTGCTCAAGCCCATAAGCAATCGCTGCCGCAGTGGGTTCATTAATAATTCTTAACACATTTAGACCCGCAATTGCTCCGGCATCTTTTGTGGATTGACGCTGTGCATCATTAAAATACGCAGGTACAGTAATAACGGCACTATCTACTTTTGAACCTAAATATGCTTCAGCTGTTTCCTTCATTTTAATTAAAACCATTGAAGAAATCTCTTCTGGTTGAAAATCTTTTAATTCACCCTTATAAGTTGCTTGAATAATAGGTTTGTTGTTCTTATCAATTACTTTAAAAGGAAAATGCTTAATATCATCTTGGGTGCTTTTATCGCTAAAAATACGCCCAATAAGACGTTTTGCATCAAAAATTGTGTTTTCTGGATTTTGAGATGCTTGATTTTTGGCTGCGTTTCCGATTAAACGATCACTATCTGTGAACGCAACATATGAAGGAGTTGTCCTCATTCCTTGATCATTAGCAATAATCTCACATTGTCCGTCTTTCCATACTCCTACACAAGAATATGTAGTTCCTAAATCAATACCAATAGCAACCATAACACTATAAATATTTTAATAGTTATACTTTTAAATATTTTTCATAAACATTATAATAATTATTATTTTTAGTATTATTATTTTTTTTTTATTTAAATGAGTATAAATGTTTTAACGTTAAAGTTAAAGTTAAAGTTAAAGTAATAAAGTAGACTTATATTTGTCTTCAAATAAAAAAATAAATAGGTGTATTAGTTTCAATATTAATATGTCAACTCTTTTATTTAATAATTCAATATTATTTGACATTGTTTTATTCATAGCTTCAAAACTGTGAATATTTGAATTTGTTAGAGTAATATTTGTTAATTCAACATTTTTTAAAAGTATATTTTGTTGTGCTAACATCAATATATTATTTAAGTTACTTGCTATTGACATAACTAATAATGTTTTATAAATTTAAATAATAAAAAATATAAAAAATATAAAAAATATAAAAAATATAAAATTATAAAATTATAAATATAGATATATGCTTACTGAAAGTAAATTTGAAGAAAAAATCGATATGCTAACAAATCAAATTAGTGAATTGAAAGATAAAATCACCAGGTTGGAAAATATGTTGTTACTTAAAACTAATTTTAATGATTATAGTGACTATAGTAATTATAATATTAGCAATGATGTAAATATGGATAATGTAATTGATAAAAGTATATCTTTTTCAGAGCCACCACCATTAGTAAGACAAAATGCATTTAATAAATAGTTACTTTTTATTTATATATATTTTATTGTGGTTTTACACATGTATTTGTACAAGTTTTCATACACGTTGCCGCTTCTGATACCTTATTAAGATTGCCTTTAGCTTGTTCTTGTAGTTGCGTAGCTCTTGCTTGTAAATCCGTAACTGCTGACGCTACTTGTTCTTGTGCGCCATTAACTCCTGCTTGTAGGTTATTACCCAAAGCAGCTATAGTACCATTACCATCACCGCCTCTTATATGTCTAGTTGACCTTATTTTTCTATATATTTTTTTGTATGTATTTTTATTTCGCCTTATTCTTGTTCTTGTTCTTCTTCTTATTCTTCTTCTTGTTCTTGTTCTATTTTTATTCCTCGCCATATATATATATATAAAATTTATTTTAATAAAATATAATAAAATAAATAAAATATAATAAAATAAAGTTGTTAACTATTAAATGTTATTGTAAACATTTTTTATTATAATATAATAAATATATTATATTATGAATAATCATAGTATTACAACCTTAGTAGCTGCCGCAATAATAGTAGATACTATTGTAGGTTATTTAGTATTTTTTAATAAAAATAGCGGAAAAACTATTAGACAATGGTATAATCAATTTACAATTGGCGCATATGCTATGGATATAGCATCACTAATTATTGGTGCCTTTATAGCTACATTATTAACATCCAGTTATTACTTGCAGTTACTATATGTCGTACTAATTGGACTAATTCACGATATTTCATTTGGACTATTTTTAAATAATGTCAATACTAAAAGCAGCAAAGTATTAGCATTTTTCAAAAATTATGCTAAAGAATACGGAAAACTAATATTGCTTGTTGACGCATTAATGCTTGTTTCAACGTTAATAGTATCTAATTATTTACTAAAGAATTTATCTAATAATAATATAATCTTTTTAGGAGTCTTGTTTTCATATATTGGTCTATTAATGGTATATTCATTTTAATCATTGAAAAAAAATAAACAAAACAAACAAACAAGAAGGAATTTAATAAACAAACAAACAAGAAGGAATTTAATAAACAGTTAGTGCTCTATTATAATGCACATGCTGTGTAATATTTGATACTAGTTGCGGGCTAATGCTATTATCATTTACCTTAATTCTACCATTAGCATAGTCTTCTGGAAAATTAGTCATCAAATTTTCGATAACCTTAGATGTCCCATAATAAGGATGAGTTAATTTATGATGGCTAGTAAAATTATGGCCTAGTGTAATACATTTTACACCACTAATAAACATAATATGATGATTTTCTAAGATAAGAGTAATCATACTTGTTGAAGGTAAACTATAGGTGCTAAAATATTCTCCCGGAAAGATCCAATCTTCTTCTTTTCCATATAGTCCATATTTAATGGGATGCCATGGTGTGATTAATACTCCATTTACACAAGTATATTCCCTAAAACCTGATGTAATCATTGTTTCCACAACACACACCACTCTGGCTCCAACAACCTTGTTGTTATTATCAATTGACTTAATAATATCAAACTTTTGGACATCTTTTAATAATTTTGAGGTTCCGTTAAACATAGTAATTGTGCAATACGCGTCTACACAACCGCCGCGAGGGTCATTATACGCCGACATTGAAATAGGCGCTGACACTGATCCTAAGCTCCTATAAAACATATTTCCACTTGTTGGGTTATGAACAACTAATGAAGGTTTAGGCGGTTCAAGACTATTGAAAATGTCGCTAGACTTGTCTACAAGTTCTTCAAAAATCGCTCCACCAAACATACAGGCTTCATCCTTAAAATTGGGCTTAATTTGCTGATTGAGCGATCGTGAAAGTTGGTCTAAATAAAACTCTCCCCAACGCTTAAAATATTTATAGTCGATTGCTAGCTTAACTTGGCCGATATTTGCGAAGTCGCCTTTAATATTTTTGAGAAGACCATTTACAAATTGTGCGCTGCTTGCACATTTATTTGCTTCTAATAGCTTAACTAACTCCTCATAACAAGCTTGAGTGCTTAAAAGATTGCCAATCCGTGTACAATTAATCATTTTTCTAATATATTCTACAGTTGTAGCCCTATAATTGTGGCTAATTAGTGCCTGATTATTTACGCAACGCGCAATAGTATCCGCATTTACGCTTGTTGTTGCTGAAGTAATTGCTTGATTTCCAATAGTATATGTGTAATAATAATCAAAGTCCATTTTATCTTCAACATTTAATACAATAGCCCGCTCTTGCTGGAGTTGAACTGTTCCAATATCATAAATATATTTTTGATTAATGGGGTCGTAACTATAAGCATAATCGCCGACTAATAAATTGCCGAATGTTGCGCTATTATTTTCCTTAGGAATAACATGGAGTTGTAAATTCATAACAACGCTGCATAAGATTGTAGCAATAAAGTTACAAAACACTGTAGCGATCATGTTACCGTCTGGAATATGTGCATTTCCACCATTGGAATATTTTGCAAGATCATATAATAAAGTTGATTGTAAATTGTAACCAAACCCAAATGTGTAAATTGGGCACGTAAAATTCTTGGTTTTTCTTAGGCGCTTGAGGGTTTCAACCTCTCCGTGAGCAGGTGACACATTAGGAATACCATCTGTAAGCATTAAGATGGCGCTGTTTCTTGATTTGTCGTCGCGACCCTCTAAAATTTGCAGTGCTTTTTCAAGTGCGCCCCAAATGTTTGTTTGACCACCTGGTTTAATGGTATCAATAGCTGCCATAATTTGAACTTTGTTTGCGTTACAAGCGCGCATAAGAGGTGTTACAACCTCAATAACATTGTCAAATTTAATAATACAAATGCGAGATTGCGGGTCCAATGTTTGGACAATTGTTTTTGCCGAATGATTGACAATGTCCTGGATTGATAGTCCATTTTCTAGATTTTTCCCATTAACGTCTTTTGCTTCAACTTGCGTATGCATTGAACCGGATCGGTCAATAACTAGCACAATATCTTGCGAAAGATGTCCATTGCTTGCTAAGCTCTCACTATTTACATTGAAAGTTAGCAGCAATTTATTGCTAATTGTGCTGTTACTAGTCATAGCGTGGTCTAAAGTAGGCTTGGTTTCTTGTATACTTGGACTAGGAACAGTAACAGGAACAGTAACAGGAACATGACTAATAGGACTTGAACCCATCCACGAATTGTAATTATCGCACAAAAATCTGAGCGCAACATTTGGTTTTAAATCGTTAACAGTCATGTGTTGACGAGTAATAGGTGATTCGCTTTTAATAGCCAAAGCACTCATAATAGCACTACGCTCATAACTATGACCATCGCTTCCTTGAACCGGGTCTCTCATAACACAATGCGTAATAGGGCACGAAATAGTTTCGAGAATAGCATTGGAGTTAAAGGCTTGCATTAGTCACTAGTAATTATATTATAATTGATTAGTAACTGACTTAATTTAGAAATCAATTTTTTTTCTATAATTTCTATAATTTCTATAATTTCTATAATTTCTCTAATTTATTTCTATTATTTAAAAATTGAATAAAATAAAGTTTTATTTTATTTTTAAAGTTATAAGTTTAAAATGGAACTAGCTGCTGCTGCTAATGCTAATGCTAATGTTAAAAATAGCATTGAAGAAAATCAAGTTAGAACAATTTATGAAGAAATTGCCGACCATTTTGATAATAGTCGACAATATAAATGGAGTTGGGTAAATACCTTTTTAAATGAATTGAGAAAAGATTCAACAGTATATGATATTGGTTGCGGAAATGGTCGTAATATGGTAAATAATAATGCAAAAAATCTTAATTTTATTGGAATCGATAATTGTGAAAATTTTGTTAAAATTTGCAGATCTAAGAATTTAAATGTACATTATGGAAACATAACAGCTATTCCTTGTGCTAATGCTAGCGCAGATGCTTTAATGTGTATTGCTGTTTTTCATCATTTAGAAAGTAAGGAAAACAGGGTTAAAGCCTTATTAGAAATGAAGAGATTATTGAAGCCTAATGGCACTATTTTATTGTCTGTATGGTCTATTAATCAGCCACAAAAAACACGACGAAGTTTTAATAATTATGGAAACAATATTGTATTATGGAATAAATTTGGAAAGATTTATGAACGATTTTATTATATTTATAAGCTTGATGAACTAAAACAACTATTTAATTTATGCGGGTTAACCATTAAAAATTATGAATATGATTGTGGTAATGAAATATTTACATTAGTTAAAAGTTAAGCATTCTAAGCTTTTATATCTTTCCATTTTTTCTTTAAGTTCTATTTTAAATGTTAATAAAAATTGATTTATTTGATTATTAATAAATAATACTAAAAATAATACTAAAAATAATACTAAAAATAATGAAATGCTCAGCATTAACTTTATATAGAAACCCCTGTAAAAATAAAGATGTTGGAGAAAATGGCTTATGTGCCAAGCATTCTAGCGCTGAATGTAATGCCAAGCAAAAAATTCAAGGAAAATGTATATATATTCGTCGCAATAATGAAAGATGTTTAAAAAATGCTTATATTGAAGGCAAAGACAAGGATTATTGTCCTGAACATTCATTATATGTTTTATCTAGTAAAATGAAAACAACTGGATGTAAGTGTTGTATAGGTTTATATATTAATAATCAAGAAGAAAATTTGGAAAAACAATTACTATGTGGAGATGTTGAAATTTAATATGTTAAATAAAGGCTCAATTTACTTATTACTTACAAAAGCCATATGCATATATAATCACGGCAATAATTCCTAATACAAAACCTAAATGAAATTTAAACTGCATTTTTTTATAGATAGTTAACCAACCTTGAATTTGTGTTTTATCATTTAAATGTAGCAACATATAGTCTGTTTTGGGATATAATATATAAAATAAATAGTTAGTAACAAAAGTAATACTGGCTATCATACAAATTTTAGGTAGCGCAGCTGATTTACTGTTTCTCGAAAATAAAAATTTGTTTCCAAAATAGACTGCTAAGAAAGATAGCACAATTCCTAAAAGAAATCCGCCATAATATATTTTCTTTCGTTCTTGAATTATTTTTTCATATAATACTTGTTGCTGTTGTGTTAAGGTATTTTTAAATTCTTGTTTATTATTGTCATTAGAGCAAGAAAACATAGTATAAATATTGGCAATTAGAAAAACGGATGCAAACATACAAGACCCATAACAGACCATTTTATATTATATAAATATATAATTTATTATCTTATTTATTATCTTATTTATTATCTTATTTATTATCTTATTTATTATCTTATTTATTATCTTATTTATTATCTTATTTATTATCTTTTTTATTATCTTATTTATT
>Ga0209190_1000514_pt1 | contig 28234 bp, 27 predicted proteins | sample M_140205_XF_Meta_FD_187315 | JGI IMG/M metagenome (GOLD analysis project Ga0209190, IMG submission 187315) | Freshwater microbial communities from Lake Montjoie, Canada to study carbon cycling - M_140205_XF_MetaG (SPAdes) (version 2) | ecosystem: Environmental > Aquatic > Freshwater > Lake...
AAATACTACATTCTCAAATCGCAACATCATTGTGATTCCATTGCCATAACTCAATTAGAAACACTTAACATAATCAAGGAGACCCTTCGCGGGGTCTCCTTTTTTTTAGGTCAAATTCACAAATAGCCAGCGGCGTCAGATTCCCGTTCTCAACGGAGCCTGACGCCGTTGGTGCGTTTTATGAAAGCAAGCAATGAACGCGCCACGCTGAAGCAGAAATAAATTTCATTTTTAACAAATCAAATATGTGCGACATTTTCGCGCACATTCCAAAATCTGGCCGCGCGCGCCACTAGACTCCAAACATGCGAACGGACTCGCTTATCCCCGTGCAGACTGCGCATGGGGTCGATGTTGTCGGGTGCACTGCGCCTGAACTCGACCCCGCGGTCGTTGACGATATTCAACGCGTCTGGGGATTCCACACATTGCGCCCACTGCAGGCCGAAGCAATCGCCGCGGGCATTGCGGGTCGCGACACTCTGGTGGTCATGCCCACGGGTGGCGGAAAAAGTTTGTGCTATCAAGTGCCCGCGCTCGCGGCGGCGCGTGCTGGCGACACTCGCATTGATGTCTGCGTGAGTCCGCTGATCGCATTGATGAAAGATCAAGTGGATGGTCTGCGCACCAACGGCTATCCCGCCGCGTCGCTGCATTCAGGCATGACCAATGAGGAGCGCGATGATGTGCGCCGCGCCGTGCGCGCTGGCGAAGTGCGTTTGCTGTTCGTGTCGCCGGAGCGGTTGCTTACGCCGGGCTTTGACACATGGCTTGGCAGTGTGGGCGTGCGCGCGATCGCAATTGATGAGGCGCATTGCATTAGCCAGTGGGGTCATGATTTTCGGCCGGAGTATCGGCAACTAAAGCAATTGCGAACCATGTTTCCTGGAGTGAGTCTGCACGCATGCACCGCCACCGCGGCGCCGCCGGTACGCGATGACATTGTGGCGCAACTTGAACTCGCGGATCCGCTAGTGCTGGTTGGAAATTTCGATCGCCCCAATTTGATTTACCGAATCGAACCGCGCGTTGATGGGCGCAAGCAAATCTTGGGCGTGCTACAGCGCCATCGCGGCGACGCGGTGATTGTGTATTGCATGAGTCGCAAAGAGACGGAGTCGCTGGCGGAATATTTGGTGAAGGAAAAATTCAACGCCGCGTGCTACCACGCGGGCATGACTTCCATTGCGCGTAGCAAAGTGCAGGAGCGATTCACGCGGGAAAAGCTTGACATTGTGGTGGCCACGGTTGCGTTTGGCATGGGCATTGACCGCAGCAATGTGCGCGCGGTGGTGCACATGACTCTTCCAAAAAGCATCGAGCATTACCAACAGGAAACTGGCCGCGCCGGTCGCGATGGTCTTGAGAGCGAGTGCGTGTTGTTCCACTCATACGCCGATGTGATGAAATGGAATTCCATCACACAGCGCAGTGCTGATGAGGCGCGCGCGCGTTTGAACGACGAGGGCGCCGACGCCGATGCGTTGGCGGCGCTTGATGCGTCGGTGGCGCAAGGCCGCGTGCAACTTGAAGCGATGCAGAGCATGGCCGGTGGCGCGGTGTGTCGGCATCGATGGCTTGTCGAGCACTTTGGGCAACGTTACGAGCCAATTGCGCGTGACAGTGGCGCTGAAAACACAACTGGCAACACAAATGGTTGCGGCGCATGCGATGTCTGCCTGCAAGAAGTGCGCATGGCAAATGATTCCACCACGGTGGCGCGCAAATTGTTGAGCGCGGTGGTGCGCACTGGTCAGCGCTACGGCGCCGCGTATGTGGCCGATGTTGCGCGCGGAGCGGACACGGAGGAGGTTGCGCGCCGTGGGCATGCGTCGCTTCCCACCTACGGAGCGCTGAAGGATGATGACAAGAAGACGCTAGTGAATTACATCTTTCAAATGGTGGAGCGCGGGTTGCTTGCGCGCACGCTTGATGAACATCCCGTGCTTGTGTTGACGGAACAAGGTCACCGCGCGTTGCGTGGCGAAATGGAAGTTCAATTGCGCGCGCCGCCGAAGGGGCGAACGCGTGCGCATGCAACGGCCACGACTGTGCACGGCGCGCATGAGGTTGACGCGTCGCTCTTTGATCGGCTGCGCACGCTGCGGCGTGAGCTGGCCACTTCGCGCCGCGTGCCGCCGTATGTGATCTTTAGCGATGCCACGCTTATGGAAATGGCCGCGCGCAAGCCGCAGTCGCTTGACGAGTTTGCGCAAATCAAGGGCGTGGGCGAGAAGAAACTCGCCGACCTTGGTCTGACATTCTTGCGCGTGATTAATGAGTAGCGGGGCGCGCTCTAGCGCGGCATTGAATATTTTTCGCGCTCACGTGCTGGACATTGTGCGTGGATGCCGTCCGTTATTTAGGGCCACCCTTGACAATGTATTCGCGTCCTTGCGCCTCACACCACAGTTTATAAACGTTGAGAACGTTTGAGCGAATTCCAGTGACGGGCAACTTGAGAAATCCCTGCTTCTGTGCCGCCGCAAACAGAATCCGCTCTTTTTGCGTGAGTCGGTGGCCAGTGTTGCGGCTACCAATCTTTGCGCGCGTAGGCATGCCACGGCTGAGCCGCTCCACATCATCTTTACTTGGTTTAGGCATTGAATTGTAACTACGCGCGAAGGCAGAGTGGCTGATGCGATTGAAATCATCGAGCATCGTGCGCTCAAGCCGCGGCGCATTCCGTCGCGATCGTGGCGCGAGCTGATCAAGAAAGTCTGGGAAGTTGATCCGCTGCTGTGTCCCCAATGTCACCACGAGATGCGCATCGTGTCACTGATCAATGACGCGCAGATCATCGAGCGCATCTTGCGGCATGTTGGCTCCGGGGGCGTAGACCAGTGGGTGGATGAGGTTTGCAATCATGGCGTTCGCATCGCGCCAAGCACGGGGCCGCCGGTGGAGAAATCGGTGGCGGTGTCGGGCATCTTCGACCGCGGTCAACTCGTCATCGAGCCGTGGCTTGACGATCCGATGGCGGACGATGACTGCAATCCACCGCTCTGGCAGGTGTGACAAACGCGACATGAAAAGTCGCCGTGGATGTCGCCTGGAACCTTTCCGCTCTCTCCCGCCACACGACCACCGCCGACAGCAGGGGAACGAGCGCAAACCACTCCGCAGCGAGGGCGAAGGTCGCCAATGTGCCACAATGTCGCCAGACATTCGTAATGCAGCACCGAATTGTTACCTTATCGCACGGAAACGCCGCTTCACAGTGAATTTGTCGGGCGCCCGCCCGCGACACTGGAAAAGCGAAGTCCTATCAATCGCAGTTTCCTCGTGGAGGCTTCGTGATTTACACAGAAACTTGTTTCAACAATGGGATCATGTACAATGGAAGATAAAAACATTGAAAAAAACGTGGAACAACAGTATGCTTGCATTTTTTATTTGAGCCTGCCATGTTGTTTTGAATAATTATTTTCCCGAAAATGTTAATTCAGAAATAAGCTGAGCCTATGTTGAATAATAAAACGATTGCAGTAGTAGTACCGGCGTATAATGAGGAATCTCAGATAGGCATGGTGATTGAATCCATGCCGTCTTTTGTGGATAGAATTATTATTGTAAATGATCTCAGCAACGATAAAACAGCGTCTGTTGTATTAGGATATATCGATAGTGATAAAACAGTAAACACATCACTCACAAATAAATTAGCAAGAGAATTTGACAGAAACCGTTACAACTATGCCGAAGAAGTTTTATATGAACAATCAAAAGAAGAGGTAAAACTTTTTAATCCTTCGGAGATTGCGAATACGAACAGGGAGACAGACAGGATTATTCTTATCAACCATACAGCGAATGGTGGAGTTGGAGCGGCCATAGCAAGCGGCTATAAATGGTGCAAGGACCATGATATTGATTGCACAGCAGTGATGGCGGGAGACGGGCAAATGGATCCGGGAGAACTCGAAAGCATTTGCCTGCCGGTCATTAATGAAAACGTTGATTATGTAAAAGGCAATCGGTTAATACACCGTAGTGCATGGCTCGTTATACCCAAGGTGCGCTTTTTTGGAAATTCAATTCTCTCCATATTAACAAAATTGGCATCGGGATACTGGAGGGTAAGCGACACACAAACAGGTTATACTGCATTGTCGAACGTCGCACTGAATGCCATCCGGTTGCACGACATTTATCGCAGTTACGGAATGCCCAATGACATGCTCGTGAAACTGAACATCGCCATGTGCACGTTGCGCGAAGTTTCCATAAAACCGGTTTATAAAGTTGGAGAAGAATCAAAAATGAAAATAAGGAAAGTGATTCCAAGGGTTTCCTTCTTGCTGATAAAATGTTTTTTTAAGCGGTTATGGATAAAATACCTCTTCAGGGATTTTCATCCGCTTTTCTTATTATACAATTTTGCATTTTTACTGGGATTGATCTGGTTGCCTTATCTGTACAAGGTAATGCATCTGTTTTTTATCGGCGCGAATGTTTCATTTGAAACATTGCTGGCATTTACCTTTCTTGGAATATCAGCCTTTCAATCCTTGCTGTTTGCTATGTGGATGGATATTCTTGACAATGAACGATTGTATAAATAACATAGAATGATGTGCGGAATATTTGGAGCGAGTATAACAAAAGATTCCTCGTTAAAAAGCAATTACCTGGACTTGGTAAAAACATTATTTCTCCTTTCAGAATCGAGGGGCAAAGAGGCTTCCGGTTTGGCCCTCCATAATGGAATTGAATTGCGTTACCTGAAAAGCGCATTTCCGGCTTCTGATCTTGTGAAGTCCAGAGTTTTTCACAATGAAATTAGTGCATTGTTAAAACTAGAAAATAGTTTTTATTCAGCCATCGGTCATTCGAGACTGGTGACAAATGGCTATGAGCAATACAATGAGAATAACCAGCCTGTTATCAAAAATGACTTTGCTGTAATACACAATGGAATTATTGTAAATGACAGGGAACTGTGGAAGAAATATAATTCTGAGAAAAAACTTTCGGATTTAGACAGCGAATTAATACCAACGCTGTTAAGAAAGTTTTATCTGGAGAGTGGTAATATCCTGTCTGCATTTTCTGGTTTGTATAAAGAAGTCTATGGCATGACATCAATTGCAGTTTTGCCTTTTGATTTTGATAATCTTTTGCTCGCCACCAACAACGGATCTCTTTATTTTCTTTCTTCTAAGGATAAGAGTGCTTTTGTTTTTGCATCTGAGCGATATATTTTAAACACTTTGATTGAGAAGCTTGATTTGGATGTTTTTTTTGACAAGGCGGAAATAAAACAACTTCCACCACATCATACATGTAGTGTAAACCTTTCCGAAAATATTTTTGCGGTAAAAGAACTCTTCGGAAATCAGAGAGAGTTTGCCAATCTGATAAAAAGAAATTTACCGCTTCATCCTATTGAAGTAACAGAAAAGGTAAGTAACAAATCTGTACACATCAATACCAGTTTAGAGCACAAGGATATAAAAATTTCGCAAGCGTTTTTGGAGGAAATTGAAAAACGAAAAATCTGTATTGCCAGATTGAGAAGGTGTACAAAATGTATCCTGCCTGAAACATTTCCTTTTATTGAGTTTGATGCAAAAGGGGAGTGCAACTATTGCAATAATTACCGCCAGTTAGAATTTAAGGGTGCAGATAATTTTTCAGATCTGCTTGAAAAATACCGTTCAAAAGATGGGTCGCCTGATTGCCTGATGCCTTTCAGTGGTGGGCGCGACAGCAGTTATGCATTGCATTATGTAAAAAAAGAAATGGGAATGAACCCTATTGCTTTTTCCTATGACTGGGGCATGCTGACAGATCTGGCGCGAAGAAATCAGGCGCGTATGTGTGGTAAACTTGGAATTGAACACATTCTTGTTTCGGCTGATATCAGGAAGAAGAGGGCGAATATCAGAAAAAATGTGCTGGCCTGGCTAAAGCGACCTAACCTGGGAACAATTCCTTTATTTATGGCAGGCGACAAACAGTATTTTTATTTTGCTAATTTACTGATGGAGCAAAACAAACTTGACCTCTCTATTCTTGGAGAAAATATGCTCGAGACTACTCGATTTAAAACAGGATTTTGCGGTATTAAGCCGAAGTTTGACGGGGTAAGAACCTATTCACTCTCAACGAGTGACAAACTAAAAATGGTACTTTTTTATGGCAAGGAATATTTATTAAATCCTGCTTATATCAATAACTCTTTGCTAGATACTATTGATTCTTTTAAATCTTATTACGTCATGAAGCACAACAATGTAAACATCTTCGATTATTTACCATGGGAAGAAGAGAAAATAGAATCAATTCTTATTAAGGAATATGACTGGGAGACTGATCCGGGAACAAAAACGACATGGCGGATAGGGGATGGAACTGCTGCATTTTACAATTACATATATTATGTGGTAGCCGGTTTTACAGAAAATGACACTTTCAGAAGCAATCAATTAAGGGAAGCTGTAATAAGCAGGGAGACGGCGCTTGAGCAAACAAATGCTGAAAATCAGCCTAGGTGGGATTCAATAATGTGGTATTGCAATACAATCGGAATTGAGTTTAATACAACTATTAAAACTATAAATAAAATAGACTCATTATATGAAAAATAGTTCATTTATGGAATTTAAAGACCTGTCAAAGGAACAACTTTGGAAGTTGTGTATGGCGGAGTATGATAGTGCCAATCCAATTGTTAAGCGTATAATAGATAATTTTTATACTAAGATTGAAGGAACTTTCAAATCATTGACAGGATGTAATACTTTTTTTGAGGTTGGTTGTGGAGCCGGGGAGTCTTCGAGAAGAATTTTTAAGATGTTGCCTCCAGAAAAAACTATTGAAGTAAGTGATTTTGATAACAGGTACGTGGAGTTGTTGATTGATAAGAAGATGCCGTTTAAAGTTAGCCGTGAATCCATTTATGAATTGCAAAAAGCCGACAGTTCTTACGATTGTGTCATCTGCCTTGAAGTGATGGAACACTTGGAAAATGTCGAAAAAGCTGTGAGTGAATTATTCAGGGTTGCAACAAAAACGGTTATTATTTCAGTACCTGATGAGCCCATCTGGCGCTTGGCTAACATGGCACGCTTAAAATACTTGAAAGATTTTGGCAACACCCCCGGTCATATTAATCATTTTAATCCACGCTTATTAAGGCGACTAACAGAAAAATATGTGACCGACATTAGAATATTCAGGTCATTCCCATGGTTGATAGTGCACGCAACAAAATTAATTTGAAATCATTGAGAAAAAATATTTTGTCTGTGGCAGTGACTTTTCTTCTGCTATTGGTACTTTTTACATTTTATCCTATTGCAAATTTCCTCAACGATCTGGCCAAGCTCAGTGCCTTTCAGATTGCTGTAATTTTGACAGGCGGTTTGTTTTTCCTTTTAGCAAGTGGCATAGAGCTCTATTTTTATTACCGCATATATTCAGCACGTAGAATAAGCATGTATGATATGTTTACTTTGCCCCTGGTAATGAATTTATGGGGGCATATTCTTCCCTTCCAGGGCGCGTTTATTTATAATGCATTGTATCTCAAAAGTAAATACTTGATTTCTGTTGGCACAAACCTAAAAGTATACATATTTCAGTTTGCCTGTTCGATTTCAATCGGAGTAATGATACTTTTATGGTTTAAGATTAATAATAATACAATCCAGCCGATAGAATATTTTATTTATATTTTAAGCATACTAATTCCTTTTTTCTACAATAAATCTTGGTGGCTCATACAGATTTTTTTGCAAAAATATCTTCCAGGAAGGTTTCAATTAGATAATCTTTCCTATTCAGAATTTAGTATTAAGAAAATAATATTTTTGTTCTTTATTAACCTAATGATTACTTTTATTTACAGCCTTTGGCTGCACGTAATCGCAGAAATATTAGATTACAAAATATCATTTGTAGCAATTTTGATTACCGCCATATTATCAAAAGTAGCTCTGCTATTTAGATTTACCCCAGGAAATATCGGAGTAAATCAGTTCGCCTTTAGTGGCATATTTGTACTATTGGGTTTGGCTGCCTCTCAGGGAGTAAGTATTTCTTTATATGTTTCTGCAGCTTATTTTTGCATTTCATTTACCATCGGAATCATTTTTCATATTATTAATCAGAAGTATATCAGCTTAAATAAGATATTTCTGAGGCAGAATGAAAAATAATTAATATATTGACAGGAGACCTCGATAAGGAACCACCGCTTATGAGAAACTGACGAGGCACTTGCGCAGGGAAAATCCCTGGAAGATGTTTCAAAGTTGCTTGGTGTGTCGTTGATGACGCTGCACCGATGGCGAACGGAGTACGGATCCACCGATCGCGACGCAAAGAAGCGCCTGACAGAACTGGAGCGTGAGAATGGACGACTCAAACGGCTGGTAGCCGATCAAGCACTCGACATCCATATTTTGAAAGAGGTGGCCTTTACTTTAAGTTCAGCGGAGAATTCTAAGCCCGGCGCTCCGGCTTCGGACCATCCCACACATTACAAACATCTTCAACATCTCGCAGCGCCGAGCGTGTTGTGTGATTGGACAACATCGCAGCGTGCAGCGCAGACGATGTGTCAAGAACACATGCCGAATACACCTCGCATCGCGGTCGCACGCACTCTCGCGCAAGCATCCGAGCCGTGGCTGGCGGCACGTGCAAGACTTGTTGGGTCGTGAAGGTTGGCGTGTAAATCACAAACCACTTCGTCACGTCTGGCGAGAAGAAGGTCTGAAAGTACCACAAACCCGCAGAAAAATGCGAAGAATTGGATCCGCACAGTCTGGCATCCTCCGCAAGCAAGCGATACGCAAGAACCAGGTGTGGGGCATGGATTTTATTTTCGACTGGACCGCGAATGGCAGGCCGATCAAGATATTGGTGGTGCTGGACGAATGCACGCGAGAAAATCTTGCGCTTGAAGTGTCTCGCAAACCGAAGTCGCACGATGTGATCCGGGTGCTCACGAGTTGACTGCACGACGCGGGGCACCAGAAAATATTCCCAGCGACAACGGACCGGAATTTATCGCCGATGTGATCAAGGGCTGGTGCGAGGAAAGCGAAACCGACCCGCTGTACATCGAGCCAGGCGCGCCGTGGCAGAACGGGAGCGTTGAAAGTTTCAACTCCAGATTGCGCGACGAGCTGTTGTCGAGCAAGATTTTTACGGCACTCGCGGAGGCGCAATTGCTTTGCGCGGGATAGAGACAGGAATACAACCACCATCGACCTCAACGCGCACTTGGCAAGCAAACACCTTTGGAATACGCGGCAAACTACACGGTGGCGGTGCTTGGGAGGCTGACGGCACGAACGACAACGACAGAAAACACACGAAAGACAGCATCGATTATGATCACGGAAATCTTATAAAGAGTGGACCTGCAAATGGGTCCCGGTCACAAGCAAACACCGGCGGAATACGCGGCAAAGTGCGAAGTATCTGCGGCGCGAAGGTTGGTGCAACGTATGGAAACGACGGGGAACACACGAAAGGCCAATTAGATTATAATCGATGAAACCTCATTGGAGTGGCCTTATAGTCGGTTACATGTCAATATCTTCTTATATATTCTTGAAAATTAATGATGAAAATTAATGATAATTATTTCGGGAGTAAATCTGCCTCATTTTTGACGGCAGTTATTTTTCTGTTGCTCTTATGTATTGCTTATTCCAATCACTTTAATAACCCTTTTGAATTTGACGATGTCGGTTCTATTGTAAACAACGGGTATATCCGCAACCTTAAGAACATACCGCTTTTTTTTACGGAAGTAAAATGCTTTGGAACAAACATGGGCGATTTGGGTTACCGGCCTGTAGTTCCCTTATTGAATGCTACTGCCTATTGGATGGGAGGGGGACTTAACCCGCTATATTTTCATGCGTCCATTTTTTTCTGGTATGTGATTCAACTGGGTTTGATGTTTTTTGTATTTAGAAGAATATTTGAGCTTTCGATAAACGGAGAATCCAAAAATCACATTGTATTAATTGCTCTGCTTGGTGTTGCATTTTATGGCCTTCACGCCGCCAATGCCGAAACCATCAATTACATGATTGCAATTTCAGATTCGTTTTCTACGCTTTGCATAGTTGCGTCTCTGTTGCTTTATATGTTTCCTTTTTCAAGGAAGTATTACCTGTATTTGATTACGGCTGCAATAGGGATCGGCACCAAAGAAACTGGTGTAATGTTCGGGCCTATTTTATTTTTCTACATTCTGTTCTTCGAAGAAAATGTTTCGCTTACTGAAGCGGTCGCATTCAAGAAATCAAAAAGTATTTTTAATGCTATAAAAAAAGCGTTTCCTGCTTTGTTGTTTTCCTTTGGATTGTTTTTTATCCTTCAAAAGATATTTATTTCTTCTCTTCCGGCTTATGGCATGGAAGCTCCTCCGGTAGTATTTGAATATTTTTATACACAATGGTTTGTTATAGCATATTACATTGGTAATTTTATTCTACCGCTCAACCTGAGTGTTGATCCTGACCTTGGAATATTTGACTCGCTAATTAACCAGCAGGTTTTATTCGGGTTGCTGGTTATCTTCGCATTGGTCATGGTTGCCTTTTCAACTTCAAGAAAAAAGGAAACGCGTCCCATTGCTTTTGGAATCATGTGGTTTTTTATTGCACTTGCGCCGACTTCAAGTTTTGTTCCTTTTTATCAGATATCGAATGACCACCGCACATTTTTCCCCTATATCGGACTGGCAATGAGTATGAGTTGGTATGTTTTTCTGTTGATAAAGAAGCATAAAGCATTTTTGGTTTCCAATAGACAAAGCCGAGTAGGAATACTTGTTTTGGTTTTTCTTGTCCTTGCACTTCATACTTATGGCACTTATCAGCGGAACATTGTCTGGAGTTCCAGCGAGAAGCTGTGGCATGATGCTACTATTAAAGGTCCCACTAACGTAAGGGCACAAATGAATTATGGATTGGAATTGATGGCTGTTGGAAAATATGAGGAAGCATTACCGTATTTGAAAAAGGCAGTTGAACACCGTCCGAAATGGGCTTATAGTAATCTTAATATGGGTGTTTTACGGGAGGCAATGGGGTTTCCGCAAGAAGCAGAAATGTATTTTAAGAATGCGACGAAATACCAGCCGTGGGTTCCTGACGGATATTATTATTATGCCAACTGGCTTAATTCAAAAGGCAGAATTGATGAGGCCATTGCCCAACTGGAGGCAGGACACAAAGTAAGCCCGGAATATATGCCTGCCATTGAATTATTAAATTCAATTAAGAATTTGCAAAATCAAACAAACGCCGACAGGATAAAAAAGGCAGAAGAAATTGCTTTTGCGGAAAAGACATCAGGAAATTATATCGACCTCAGTTTGGTTTATTATAAAGGCGGAATGTATAAGGAATGTATAGATGCCAGTGAACGTGCATTGCAGCTGCAACCCAACAATGCCATTGCATACAATATTATTTGCAGTGCATATTGCGCCATGAAGGAATGGCAAAAGGCTGCTGATGCATGCAATAAGGCCCTGGAAATCGACCCTTCTTTTCAACGCGCTAAAAATAATCTTGATTGGGCAAAAGGAAATCTGAAGTAAGGATTTAGTCTTTACCACTTGAGGCACGTAATTGAAAGGAATTCGCTTTTCGATTGCCGCGGGCAAGTGTCGCGTGAACACGTCTTCGACAAGTGCGCAAGAAACTTCGCAACATTTTGGCAAATGACCGTGACAGGAGCCCCAGAAACGGGTACACCGCTTATGAGAAACTAACCAGGCCCGCTCACGCGAGCAGCAACAGACGCTCCCAATCTTGGGGAGCTAATTCGTGCACCGCGTCAGGCACCGTCGCGCGAACCACTGGCTGATAACAACTGAAGACGCCTTTCGTGAGAAACTCATGCGAGTTCGAATCGATGTCGAACTGGAAGTCGCCGTACAGAAAGCCAGTCTCGACGCGACGACGCGCGTCGTTGGCAGCGTCATCGATATCAATCATGCGAACCACGCGGCGCACGGCAACGCGAGGACACAATCGCAGTGTGATCGTCACGATCACGCCGAAGAGTCTGTATCCACCAATGGCGAGCGAGAAGAGTTCGGCATTGTCGCTGCGACTGCACGGCACTGCCCCCACCCTGTCTGGCAAAGACGCGCAAGGACAATTTCTTGCGCAAGCGGAATGCTTTATCTGACTAACTTTGGTGTCACGCCGTGTACTAAATCAAATTCGAAACACGCATTTCGAGTACCTTTAAACTCATGAAGAATTTCGCCCTAATTGGGGTTGGCGGTTTCATAGCACCTCGCCATCTCAAGGCCATCAAAGATACGAAAAATTCCCTAGTTGCAGCACTGGATCCCAACGATTCTGTAGGAATAATCGATAGTTACTTTCCTGACGCTGATTTCTTTACCGAGTTCGAGCGATTTGACCGCCATACCGACAAATTGCGACGAGAAAAAACTGGACGTCAGATTGATTATGTCTCCATCTGCTCGCCAAACTATCTGCACGATTCTCACATTCGGTTTGCGCTGCGATCGGGTGCACACGCCTTGTGCGAAAAGCCGATTGTGCTGAATGCCCGCAATATTGACGGTCTTTTAGAAGTTGAACGAGAAAGTGGAAAACGAATCTATACCGTCCTGCAACTACGATTGCACCCAGCAATCTTGGCGCTGAAGCAACGGGTTGCTGAAGCACCAAAGAATAAAAAGTTTGATCTTGACCTGACATATATCACTAGCCGCGGCCATTGGTACTTTCAATCTTGGAAGGGCGACAATGCCAAGTCAGGTGGCGTTGCCACCAACATTGGCGTTCATTTCTATGACATGTTGCACTTTGTATTTGGGAATGTCGTTGAGAACAAAGTTCATCATCGCAGTCCAACCAAGGCTGCAGGCTATTTGGAATATGACAACGCGCGCGTTCGTTGGTTCCTTTCAGTAGATGCCAACGATTTACCCGCAGAAACTCGTGCTAAGGATCAACGCACATACCGATCTATCCGCATGGGTGATGAAGACATTGAATTCTCTGACGGGTTTACCGACCTCCACACGCGTATCTACCAAGACATGCTTTCAGGTGGCGGATTTGGCCTTGAAGAAAACAGAGTAGCAATTGAAACGGTCGGCGAGATTCGTGAAGCAGCGCCGCTGGGCTTGCAAGGCGATTATCACCCATTTTTACGAAAGTCAGTACGCGCATGAATTACACCAAGCACGAAACAGCGATTGTTGATGCAGGCGCAACTATTGGAGATCGCACGCGGATTTGGCACTGGGTACATGTCAGTGGTGGCGCGAAGATTGGTGAGCGATGCTCGCTGGGACAAAATGTTTATGTAGGCAACCGAGTTGTGATTGGCAACAATGTAAAAATTCAGAATAATGTCAGCGTGTATGACAATGTCACACTGGAAGATGATGTCTTCTGCGGACCGAGCATGGTGTTTACAAATGTTTACAACCCACGCAGTGCCGTGACTCGCAAGGATGAATACCGCGATACGTTGGTGAAGCGCGGCGCGACGCTGGGTGCCAACTGCACCATCGTTTGTGGTCTGACGATCGGCGAGTACGCATTCATCGGCGCCGGTGCTGTGGTGAACAAAGATGTCAAACCATACGCGCTTATGGTTGGCGTACCCGCAAAACAAATTGGCTGGATGAGCGAATTCGGCGAGCAGTTGAAGTTGCCGATGAGTGGGAGTGGCGAGGCGAAGTGTGAGTGCAGAGGAGTAAAGTATAAATTAGCAAATGGATTCATTAGTATTGATTCAGACTAATTTTAATTTACTTCAATAAAATTAGTCGGACTCAATATTTTGTACTTTTACAAAACGAAACCTCATAAATTAATCAGCGCTACTCTGTTCGTATGTTGAATCACCCAGCGAAGCGCTGATGAGGCGCGCGCGCGGTTGAACGACGAAGGCGCCGACGCCGATGCGTTGGCGGCGCTTGATGCGTCGGTGGCGCAAGGCCGCGTGCAACTTGAGGCGATGCAGAGCATGGCCGGTGGCGCGGCGTGTCGGCATCGATGGCTTGTCGAGCACTTTGGCCAACGTTACGAACCGCTTGCGCGTGACAGTGGCGCTGGCAACACAACTGGCAACACAAATGGTTGCGGCGCGTGCGATGTCTGCCTGCAAGAAGTGCGCATGGCAAATGATTCCACCACGGTGGCGCGCAAATTGTTGAGCGCGGTGGTGCGCACTGGTCAGCGCTACGGCGCCGCCGGTTGAGAAATCGGTGGCGGTGTCGGGCAACTTCGAGCGCGGTCAACTCGTCATCGTGCCGTGGCTTGACGATCCGATGCCGGACGATGACTGCGGGCTCTGATTGCGGATTCGGAGTGCGATCGAGCGCACTGCAGCAGTTGTGACGCACGCGATTTGAAAGATTTCAAAGATTTCAAAGTCGCCGTGGATGTCGCATGGAATTGTCGCGCGATATGAACACCGTCGGGGGCACGGGAACGAGCGGAAACTGCTCCGCCGCGAGTGCGAAGGTTGCCAACGAGCCTGCCATTTGTGTTTCAGGACCGCGTGTTACATTAAACGCATGGAACCGCCGCTTCACAGTGGACTTGTCGGGCGCTCGCCCGCGACACTGGAAAATCGAGTTCCTATCAATAATTTAATTCAAGTAGCCAAAGCTTTATTGATCACTCTTTGCTTTATTTCTGCAGCCCCTTCTCAAGCTCAATCTGAAACATATGATGTGGTTTTCAAGCAGGCTCGCGTGATTGACCCTGAAACAAGTTTAGATGGGATACGTGATGTAGGGGTCAATGGCAATAAGATCGCCGCTATTTCTGAAGCGCCTTTAAAAGGTAAGTTAGAGATTAATGCAAAAGGTAAGGTACTTGGACCTGGTTTTATTGACCTTCATAGCCATGCTATCAACGTGCCGTCATTCTGGATGCAGGCTCATGATGGAGTTACTACGTCATTAGAGCTGGAAGCAGGTGGTTTTCCGATTAAAAAAGCCTATGCCTTTGCTGAATCTTTGCATTTACCGCTCAATTATGGGTATGCAGCGTCTTGGGCTGGGGCCAGACTGTTTGTTGCTGACGGCGTTACGACCCTAGACGGGACATTACAAACTGCTCAGGCTAATTTTTCAAAACCAAATTGGTCAAAGCTGTTAACTGCTGATAAATCTACTGAAGTAGTTAATCTCATAGAGCAAGAAATGTTGGATGGTGGTATTGGCATTGGGGTCATCATTGGCTATGCCCCTGAGACGAACCGAGAGGAATATGTCGCACTTGGTAATCTAGCGGCTAAATATGATGTCCCAATTTACACTCACATGCGAGGTAAAAATACTAGTGAGCCTAATGGTGCAGTGGAGGGTTTTTTGGAGACCATTGGAGTAGCCGCTAGTACTGGAGCAAGAATGCATATGTGCCACATTAATAGCACTTCCTTGAAAAAGATTAATGCTGTCATTCCTCTCATTGCACAAGCCCAAGGCAAGCAAATACGCATTACTACTGAAGCGTATCCTTGGGGGGCTGGTTCGACAGTTATTGGCGCCCCATTTCTGCGCCCCAACCAACTCTCGCAGATTGATATCAAATCATCGGACATTATGTATGCAAAAACCGGTGAATTCCCAGCAACAAATGAACGCTTGGCGGAAATCCAGGCAGCAGATCCCGGGGGTACGGCAGTGATTCATTATCTCGATGAATCGAAACCTGCGGATATGAAATATATTGACGATGCAGTATTGTTTCGTGACACGATGATTGCATCTGATGCGATGCCATTTACGATTAATGGGCAGGAGTTTAGGGAGGAAATGTGGCCAATTCCTGACCAAGCCTATTCCCATCCTCGTTCATCGGCAACCTTTACCACGGTACTGGCTCACTATGTACGGGATAAAAAAACGATGACTCTCAGTGATGTATTCAGGAGGGGCAGCTTACTGCCAGCCAACTTAATCTCTACCGCATCAAATGATGCTAAATATAAAGGGCGCATTCAGCCTGGAATGGATGCAGACATTATTGTTTTTGATTTAAAGAATATAAAACCTTTGGCGACCTACATTAATCCTCGTTTAGCTTCCAAAGGCATGGAATATGTCATGGTTAATGGGCAATTTGTGATTCAGGATGGTGAGCTGTTAAAGAATTCGCGTCCAGGTAAGCCATTAAAGAGTGGCTTTCGAAAGGGGATGTAGCATCTTCAATCGCTTGAAGAGTCATTCATGTCAAAGCGCAATGCGGGTGCTCAGCTCCTGCGGCGCAACTCCATGGACGGCCTTGCGCAGGATCGCCGCGCCTGCCGCATACAGAGCGATTTGTGATTCGAATTCGGGGGCGCGGCAATGAGTGGTCATGGGCGCAATATAGGTGATGGCGTCGATCAGAATTTTAAATGACCGCCGACTCGAGATGTCCCGGCCGCCGTCCGCTATTTGGAGCCACCCTTGACAATGTATTCGCGTCCTTGCGCTTCACACCACAGTTTATAAACGTTGAGAACGTTTGAGCGAATTCCAGTGACGGGCAACTTGAGAAATCCCTGCTTCTGTGCCGCCGCAAACAGAATCCGCTCTTTTTGCGTGAGTCGGTGGCCAGTGTTGCGGCTACCAATCTTTGCGCGCGTAGGCATGCCACGGCTGAGCCGCTCAACATCATCTTTACTTGGTTTGGGCATTGTTGAAATTGTAACTGCGTGCGCGACATCTTAGAAATAAATAGTCAGACAAGCTTTGTATTCAAAGATTGAATTGCCAAGCCTGCAACATGGGGGATAGAGTTAGCACGAAAGGTGTCCTGACAATACACAGGTGGGTTCTTCATGCAATTGGTGTGGCTCAAACGCGATTTACGAACGCAGGATCACGCTCCACTCGCGGCGGCGCAGGCGTCGGGTCAGCCTTACCGCGTCATTTTTATATTTGAGCCAAGTTTAATGTCGCACCCGGACTGCTCGCAGAGGCATTTGCGTTTTCAGTGGCAATCGATTCTTGATATGCAAAGTCGTTGGGCGGGCGTGGGGCGGACGGTAGATGTTTTTTGGGGAGAGGCCGACGCGGTGTTTGGTTGGTTGATGGAAAAGTATTCAGTTTCAAACGTGTTGTCGTATCAGGAATCTGGTATTCAAAAAACATTCACTCGTGACCAGGCAATGCACACATTTTTCGCGTCGCGGCGCGTGCAGTGGACGGAGTTTGAGCGCAACGGAATATTCAGAGGCATCAAGGATCGAGTGGCTTGGGACAAGCGATGGTTTGAGGTCATGAGTCGGCCAATGATTGTGAATGACTTTCAACAAGCCACGGATTCGCAGAGGGAAGTCTTGTCTCATCCGTTCGCGCCGCCACCGGAAATGATCCAAGATTGGAATGCGCCGGCGCCGGGCATGCAGGTTGGCGGCGAGACATTGGCGCGGCAATATCTGCAGGGGTTCTTGGCCGAGCGCCACAAGACCTATCACTTTCATATTTCAAAACCGTTGCTCAGCAGAAAGTCGTGCAGTCGATTGTCGGTGTATCTCGCTTGGGGAAATCTTTCGATCAAGCAGGTGTATCAGGCGGCGAAGTCATGGCCCAAGGAGCAGAAAAACAGCAAGGCGATGGCGGGTTTTTTGTCACGCGTGAAGTGGCACGATCACTTTGTGCAAAAGTTTGAGCAGGAGTGCGCCTACGAGTTTCGCGCGGTGAACAGGGCGTTTGAAGATTTGGGTGCGCAGAACGACGCGCAACTGTTGCGCGCTTGGCAAGATGGAAAGACCGGCTATCCCATGGTTGACGCGAACATGCGCGCGGTGGCCGCCACGGGTTGGATCAACTTTCGAATGCGCGCGATGCTGGTGAGTTTTTTATCCCACCACTTAAATATTGATTGGCGTCAAGGGGTTTATCATTTGGCAAAATATTTTCTGGACTACGAGCCTGGAATTCACTACACGCAATTTCAGATGCAGGCGGGCACCACGGGAGCCAATACAGTTCGCGTGTACAACCCAGTGAAGAACGGAATTGAGCACGACAGTCAAGGCGAATTCGTGCGCTTGTGGGTGCCCGAGTTGGCGGCTTTGCCCAATCATTTAATTCATCAACCTTGGACCATGTCGGACATGGAGCGTTTGATGTACAACGTGGAGCTTGGCAAGGATTATCCATTTCCCGTGGTTGAGATGCAGGGCAGAAAAAATCCAATGGTGATGCAAATATACGAGCGTAAAAAAACAGCATTTGCCAAAGTGGAAAAGGCGCGTGTGTTGAAGAAGCACAGCAGGCCTGCCCGTAAATGATTTTTTATATTTTATTCACAAGTGTTTGAAAGTATCTGTGTTCCTTGGAAGTCACATGCCTATTCTTCGTTACTCGTTTGACATGGCGTGAGAACAAACGGCGTTTCGCATTTGATCTACAGAATTAATTTATAAGAGGAGTCATCAAACGATATGGCGCTACTTCACAAACCAGGAACAACTTGGAACGAGGTTTATCAACGGGCGCGCATGGCCGCTCCGGAGGCTTTTGACACTCACCGAATTGCGAATTTGATCGGCGGAGAGTGGAGCTTTGTTGGCGAAACTAAACCACATTCCCTTGCCATTGATGGAAGCCACATACCGGGACCGCCGCGCATCAGTCGTGAGAATGCGATCGCCGCCGTGGAGCAAGCGGCGCGCCAAGACGCCGAATGGTCAAAGGTTCCCCTTGATGTAAGACAACAGCGGGTACAGCAAGCGCTCACCTTGTTGCGTGAGCATCGAGAAATCATCGCCCTGTTGTTGATGTGGGAAATTGGCAAGCCTTGGCGCCTTGCATGCGCGGACTTTGACCGCTGCGTTGACGGAATTGATTGGTACATGTCCAACATTGAGCGGCAGATGCAGGGGCGCACTCCATTGCATGGCCCTGTTTCAAATATTGCCTCTTGGAACTACCCGCTCAGCGTGCTGGTGCACTCAGAATTGGCGCAGTTGTTGGCGGGCAATGCCGTCATGGCAAAGACTCCATCACAGGGAGGCTTTCATGCCCTCACACTTTCGCACGCGTTGATGGCGCGCGCGGGTCTGCCTGTGACTTTACTTTCAGGAGTTGGCGGCGACCTTAGCGATGCGCTGATTTCCTCGCCACAACTTGGCGCGCTTGCCTTTGTTGGTGGCCGTTCAAATGGGCGCAAAGCGGCCAGCACTTTGGCCGACCTTCGACGCAGACACATTCTTGAGCAGGAGGGTCTGAACACTTGGGGCATCTGGAATTTTTCGCAGTGGCCATTGCTTGCGGGCCATCTGAAAAAAGGTTTTGAGTATGCCAAGCAAAGATGCACCGCGTATCCGCGCTATGTTGTGCAGCGCAGATTGTTGCCTGATTTTCTGACCATGTATAACGGCGTCATTGCGTCGCTTCAATTTGGCAATCCGTTCGCGGTGGAATCGGCCACGGACCCGCTTCCTAATTTGGACTTTGGTCCCGTGATTTCGCAATCCAAGGCCAACGATCTCCGCGCCCGTTACGACGAGGCCATCAACGCTGGCGGTATTCCCCTGATCCACGGCGATCTTCGCGCCGGCCGTTTCATTCACGGCCAGGATCAATCGGCGTACGTCGCGCCAGCTTGCGTGCTGAATCCTCCAACGGCATGGTCATTTCACCACAGTGAACCGTTTGGACCAATCGACTCGATTGTGATTGTGGACACCGAATCAGAATTGCTTTCAGCGATGAATGTTTCAAACGGCGCGTTGGTTGCTTCGATTGCAACTGACGATCCCGCGTTTGCCGAGCGGCTGAGACCCGATGTGCAGTCCTTCAAGTTTGGGGTCAACACGCCGCGCAGTCGTGGCGACCGCGAGGAAGTGTTTGGCGGACGAGGCGCCTCATGGCGTGGCGCGTTTGTTGGTGGCGACTTGCTCATTCATGCGTTCACCGAGGGCGAGCATTCTCTTTACGGAAACTTTCCGAACGGATCTTTGTATCCACACAATGCCTAAATATTTCCAACATGCAATGCAAGTCAACTTATAAACATGCAATGCCGGTCAATTTATAAACATGTAATGCCAGTCAACTTTCCAACATAGCGGCAGATGGCGCCGCGCTTACAATCGCGCCATGAAGTAGCGCGTGGAGTTTCTCTAATGCACCAGCAACTCATCGCATCTATTTTCGCCGTGGCACTGCTTTCACTTGCCGCGTCCACCATCGCCCTCGCCACCCGACCACGCGAGGCGTACCGCGGCTTCTGGCTCATGCTTGGTTTGTGGGGCATTCTTGATGGTGTGATTGTGTGGCCTGCGCTATTGCAAGAGCCAATGACGCTGGCTGACATGCGCATTGTGCTTGGAATAAATCTGCTTCTGCAATGCATTTACTTGCCCACTGGAATCATCATGGCCACGCGCGCCAAACCACTTGTGAAGGGATTTGGCTTTGGCATATTGGTGTCAGCAATTTCGCTTGGCATTATTGATGCCATCTTTTATCTGCGCGCGGGCGCACAATAGAAATGATCGATGGAGATCATTTCTGAATTCATGACGGGTCGCAGGCGAGCACCATATTGAGATCCTGCGAACGAGTTCCTTGATTTTTAGGTCATATTCACAAATTGCCGCGGCGGCCTTGCTCAACTTCAAGCGACTCAAACAGGGCTTTGAAATTGCCTTTGCCAAAACTTTGACTTCCGCGGCGGCAAATGATTTCAAAGAACATGGTGGGGCGGTCTTGCAGTGGCTTGGTGAATAGTTGCAATAAATATCCCTCGTCGTCGGCGTCCACCAAAATTCCAAGGTCGCGCACGCGTTGGTGATCTTCCTTCACGGCCGGGTGGCCGCTCTTGATCAACATGGCGTTCACGCGTTCCCACACATTTTTGTAGTAGGTCTCTGGAATGGTGAGGAAGTCCACGCCGCGTCGGCGCAGTTCAGCCACGCTGGTCAATTCATCGTCGGTGCGGAACGCCAAATGTTGCACGCCTGGAGTTTGATCGTGCCAATCCAAATACTCCTGAATTTGACTCTTGCGCTTGCCGGCGGCGGGCTCGTTAATGGGCATCTTGATCAAGTGATTGCCGCTGGCCATCACCTTGCTCATCAGCGCGGAGTACTCGGTTGAAATATCCGCGTCGTCAAAGTGTTTGAACATTTTAAAGCCCATCACTTGCTCGTACCAGTTCACCCAATAATTCATCTTGCCAAGTTCAACATTGCCCACGCAATGATCAAAGAACTTCAGGCCGCATACGTGCTCGCGGTTGTATGTGTTGAGCGCGTAATTTTCCACCTTGGCGAAATTTGGAAGGAACAAACCGCCAGCCTTGATATTGGGCAGGGAGTATGCGCCGCTGCGACTTACAAAGGTGTGCACGGCGCGGCCGTAGGTTTTAATTCCAGCGAATGTGGCGGAGCCGGTGTCGTTTGAAACGGTGTATGGCTCGTACGCGCTTTCACCGCCATTACGAACGGCTTGTTCGTAAGCTTTTTCCGCGTCAAACACCGTCAGGGCGATGTCCTTAATGCCGTCGCCAAAGCGCGTCAATTCTTTATTGAATGGATGCGATGGCGTGAGCGGCGTCTCCAACAGAATGCGGATGTTGCCTTGCGTGAGCAAATATTTTGCGCTGTCGCGGTTGCCCGTTGTGAGATCAGACACTTGATCCACTTGAAAACCAAAAGCCTGCGCATAGAAGAACGCGGCTTGCTTGGCGTTGCCAACAATGAAATGAACATAGTCCACATCAATCAATGCAAGATGATCGGTGACGGCGGCGGAGGTGGTGGTTGTGGCGGGCACGGTCTTTGACATGATGACTAGTCTAGTCTGTCATTGACGAAATGAAGCATACATTTTGCTGAAATTTGTAATGGACATTCCTTGCACGTTGGGCTTTGGTTGTGCTAAGGCAAGGCTTAGAAAGAGTCATGCAGTCAAGAAAAAATTGCAGATCATTGCGATGTTTGTCGATATGATTGCGCCACAAGGTTTCAAACAATGAGCAATAGAAAAGCAATCACACTCTTTATCGCCTTTCTTGTTGGCATGGCGATTATCTTTTTATTCGTGGTCTTCACAGCAGGAACTGCCAAGGAATTGGAACCGAATCCCGCGATGGCGCCTAGCGCAAACTGACGCCCAAATTGACGGCGTCAAATTTATGCGCTTGGCCAGCTGATCTGTGATTTAATACACAATCGGCGCGTGAATTTCCAAACCAGGCAGCGCGGCGCGGCCGTTGAGTGCTTTCAGTTCAATCAGCACGGTGGCGCCAAACACATTCGCGCCTAGATTTTTCATCAGGTCCACGCAGGCGCGCATGGTGCCGCCAGTGGCTAGCAAATCATCCACCATAAGAATTTTTTGTCCCGCGCTCACCGCGTCGTCACGCACTTCAAGTGTGTCTTGACCATATTCAAGGTCATAGGTCACGGTACGGATTGGCGGCGGCAACTTTCCGCGCTTGCGAATGGGAATGAATCCGCATGAAAGCGCCTGCGCCACGGCGATGCCAAAAATAAATCCGCGACTTTCGGCGCCAGCCACCGCGTGAATGCCCTTACCGCGAAATGGATTTGCCATAAGTTCAACGGCCATGGAAAGCGCGGCTGGATCTTTCAGCAGTGGCGTGATGTCCTTGAAAAGAATTCCATCTTTTGGAAAATTGGCGACATCGCGGATGAGTTTGCGCAGGTGGGTTGTGGGCATACAGGCATTGCACTTTGAAATGAGTTTTTGCGCAAGCGCCGCTACTATTAAAGTATGGCCGCAGATCCCAAAGCAAAGACACTTCGTCTTGAAACCGTTGAACCCATTGGAAAGCGCGTGCTCATTCGCAAGGATGAGGACCGCAAGATCACCAAAGTTGGAATTCATTTGCCTGACAAAATGGAAATTCCTACGCTGACTGGGCGCGTGGTGGCCATTAGTTTGCAAATTGAGCGCGACCAGGATTATCCGATCCGCCAATACGACCGCGTGTTGTTCAATCCGCGCAATGGAATTCCCGTTGATTTTGAAGGGGATAACCGATTGTTTGTGATTCCGATTGAGGACATTGTGGCGGTGTTCCGCGCCGCCGATGGAGACGCTTCGAAGTGATGATGAGCGACGCGCATGGGGGTGGACTTTTGCGTGCGCCGCGGGCGGATAAACCAGTGCGCGGAAATTTTTCGCCGCCAGGCTCCAAGAGTTTGACTCAGCGCTACATGATGTTGGCGGCGCTGGCCGATGGCGTGAGCAGCATTGACAACGCGCTTGATTCCGTTGACACGCGCGCGTTGGCGGCGGGGCTTGCAACTTTGGGGGCGCAAGTGAATTGGCCCAAGAACGGCGCGCTTGAGATTGGCGGCGTGAATGGAATTTTTCCAAACTGCGGAATTCTCAACGCGGTGGATGGCGGCACGCCCGCGCGTTTTTTAATGGCGGCGGCGTGCTTGGCCAAAGGCGCGTCCACGCTGGATGGTTCCGCGCGCTTGCGTCAGCGACCAATGCAAGATGGCGTGGACATGTTGAATTCACTGGGCGCTGATATCGCTCGCGTGTCTGACATGCAACTTCCACTATGCATTGCGCCCACGGAACTTTTTCGTAATGGCGGCGCGTGCGTCGTGCCAGCGCATGCAAGTAGTCAATTTATTTCGGCGCTTTTGTTGATTGCGCCTGTGTTGAAGCGTGGCATGCAAGTGCGATTTGAAGGCGCGCAACCCAGTGTTTCCTACATTGATCTCACGGTTGATTGTCTGCGCAAGGTTGGCGCCGATGTATCGTGGAATTCTGACCGGGGCGCAATTCATGTTCAGCCAGCGCGCTTGAATGGATTTCAAATTGCGATTGAGCCTGACGCTTCAAGCGCCGCATACGCCATGGCGCTCGCAGCTATTGTGCCAGGCAGCGAAATTGCATTTGCAAATTTGCCGCACGGCTCGCATCAGCCGGACATGGCGGTATTTCATGAGTTGATTGCACTGGGCGCGCGTGATTGCTCCAGCGAAAAATGCGCGGCGATTGGTTTTGGCGAGCCACTTAAGGGCGGCGTACTTGATGCATCACGCTGGCCCGATGGAAGTTTGGCGATGATGGCTGCCGCGGCGTTTGCAACCGCTCCCGTTGAAATTCGCGGGTTGGGCACTTTGGCGGGAAAAGAAAGCAACCGTATTGAAGCCATGAGCCAGTGGCTGCGAGCCATTGGCGCCACGGTTGAAAGCGGCGCTGATTGGATTCGAATTGATGCACGGACAAAAACAAACTTGAATGCCGTGGCCAATGAGAATTCCAACGCCCGCGCCGAAACAAATTCGCATTCAATTTCCGCTGAAATAGTGGTCAATCCACACGCCGACCACCGCATCGCCATGAGTGCCGCCGTGGCTGGCGCGTTGCGTGGCGGTGTTTCCATCAGCGATCCAGGCTGCGTTGAAAAAAGTTGGCCCTCATTCTGGAATGACTGGCATCGGTTATTGTCAGGGATTGAAGGGAGCGCTTGATGGTTGACTCTGCGAAAGATGACAAAGGTGGCATGAAAGATTTTTGGTGGTTCGCGCGCGGACTACTGCGGCCAAGACACGAAGCCATCATTGCGCTCATTGGGGCGTTCGTCAGCGCAGGCGGAATGGGCGCGGGCTTGCTCAGCTTGGGCCCTTTACTGCAACTTATTTTGAAGGACGGAACTTCGCTTCAACAAATTGTGCGCAACTTCAATGCCAAGGGCGAATGGTTCCATGTGCCCGAATGGTTTGTGAACGCGTTGCCCGCGGATCCATATGCCGGCGTCATTTGCATTCTTGTTGGTTTGTGCGCGTTGACGGTGTTTGGCGCTACGGCGAACTTTGTTCATCAACTTGTGTCCATGGGTTTATGCGCGCGCAACACGGCAAGAATTCGCCTGGAAGTTTTTCGCCATGTGATTCATCTTCCACTTTCCATTGTCACCAAGCAGGGGCCCGCGGAATTCACCAGCCGGATTAATAACGATGTTTCATCGCTTAACAGCGGTTTCGAGGCGTTGACCAGCAAAACAATTTCGCAAGTGACCAAGGGCGCGGCGGCATTTGGCGCGGCGATTTATTTTGATTGGCGCTTGGTGTTCGTCTCGTGCACCGTCGGTCCATTGCTTGCCATTGTCCTGCGCAAAACTGGAAAATCTATTCGCAAGGGAACCCGCGGCGCGCTTGAGGCGCAGGAATCATTGTTGCGCACCACGCAAGAATCCATGCAGGGCCTGCGAACCATGAAGGGCTCCACGGCGGAGTTGGAATCCATCCGCCGCTTCGCGTTCTTTAATCACAAGGTGTTGCGACAGAATTTGCGCGTGCGTAAATCGCGCGCGCTTTCGGGACCGCTGATTGAAATGCTGGCCATCTTTGTTGTGGCTGGCTTGGCGCTCATCGCGGCTAAAAATATTCTCAGCGGTGAATTATCATTCGAGAATTTTCTCATGTCGCTTGGCGCGCTCGCCGTTGGCGCCAGCAGTTTGAAACCGTTGTCTGGATTCATCAATGAGTTTCAAGCCACCGCAGCGCCCGCCTCGCGCTTGCGCAGTTTGTTGAAGATGCCGCGCGAGGACCAACTGGAGCAGAGCAAGCCGCAACTGAAGCGACATGCGCATTCCATAAAGGTTGAGGGCGTTGATTTCACCTACGCGGGCGCGACCCAGCACGCGTTGGCGGGGGTTTCTTTCTCTATATTGCACGGCGAAAAGATCGCCATTGTGGGTTCCAATGGTTGCGGCAAGACCACGCTGTTGGCCATGCTTCCGCGTTTGCTCAAGCCAACGTCCGGCCGCATTTTGATCGACGATGTGGACATCGATCAGATCCAACTGAAAAGTTTGCGCAGACAAATTGGTTTGGTCACGCAAGAGTCCGTGTTGATACAAGGAACGATTTGCGAAAATATTCGTCTTGGATATCGCAAAGCCTCGCGCGCCGATATTGAAATGGCCGCCAAGCGCGCGCATGCCTGGGAATTTATTTGTAAAATTCCAGGCGGACTTGATGGACAAGTGAGCGAGCAGGGCGCGAGTTTGTCGGGCGGGCAACGTCAGCGTTTGGCCATCGCGCGCGCCATACTTCGCGACCCAGCAATTTTATTGATGGACGAGGCCACCAGCCAAGTGGACGCCGAAAGCGAGGAGCAGATCAACAACGCCATCGCGGAGTTTGGAGTTGGGCGAACCGTGATTGTGATCGCTCATCGATTAAGCACCGTGCTTGCCGCGGATCGAATTGTGGTGATGGACTTTGGAAGAGTGGTTGACACCGGAACTCACGCCGAGTTGTTGGCGCGCTGCGAGGTCTATCGACGAGTTGCCACCACGCAAATGCTTGGCGCTGAAACTGTGGTGTAGCGATTTGAAGCCGAAATCATTGCACGTTCTTGCTTGACCCCAAATGATCCACAAGAAATTTTGTGCCCACTGTTTTGGCGTGCGCGGAAAATAAACCAAACCCAATGTGCTCCATCGGCGCGCCTGTGTTTCCAAATTCTTCCCACACAACTGGAATGTTGGAGGGAGTTCTGGCGCGAATATTTTCTATGAACGCGCGCTGCGGTGCCACTGGAACCATTTGGTCCTCTTTGGCGTGCAGCGCCATTAACGCAATGGGCTTCCATGAATCTAAATGTCGAAGTGGTTCCAAGCGTTGCGCTCGAACTGGATCATGTTTCGCGGAGGCCATCTCGCTCCAGTCGCCGCTAGTGGCTTCAATCAAGGCGGCGCGAAACGAATGCGGTTGGCACAGAGCGGCAAGAGCAGCCATGCCGCCCAAACTAAATCCGCCAATGGCGCAGCGAGATTGATCAAATTCTGGAAATTGTTTCAGCGCTTCAAGCACGCCGGGAATTTCACCCAGCACCTGCTCGATCACTTCAAGGGAAAATTCAGAAGTTTGCTTTTCGGGCACGGCGCGTTCGCCATGGCAAGGCAAATCAAGCGCCACCGTGGCAATGCCGGCGCGCGACAAGCGCAAGTAGCGACCGCTGTCCAATTCCTTTTGCGCGGTTCGCCCATGCAACCACAACAGAAATGGGGCTGGTTCTAGCGGTTTTTCGGCTTGGTTGTCAAAGCGCGGGTGAATGAGCAACGCGGGCGTTGCGCCAGTGCCAAGAGGCATCACTCGGCTTTGCGCCAGCAAAGAACGGGGAAGTGTTGTTGCAAGGTCGGGCATATTCCTAAGACACACTAGCATCACGCAATGCTCCATGTGCTCGCTGGCGAATTTCGATCCCGCATTCTGAAGACACCTACCGATGACGCGGTGACGCGCCCCATGGGCAGTCGCACCAAGGAAGGTTTGTTCAATGTGTTGCGTGGTTGGTTTGAAGGCGCGCGCGTGCTTGATCTTTTCGCTGGCGTTGGCACGCTTGGCTTGGAGGCCGTGAGCCGCGGCGCGATCAAGGTGGTGATGGTTGAGAAGGACCGAAAAATATTCGCGCTGCTTCGCGACAATATCGAATCGTTGGGCTGCGCCGATCGCGCCATCGCGGTGCAAGCCGACGCGCTTGGCGAAGCCGCGATCATGGCGGCGGAGCCGGAGGTGAATGTGGTGTTGATGGATCCACCATTCGCCCTGGTGGAAACAGAGGAAGGTTTGAAAGAAGTGTTTGACCAAGCGGGGCGCACCCGCAAACTTTTCCTAGAAAAAGGATTTCTTGTGATCCGATTGCCCACGGTTTCAGATCCGCCGCCAACCATCGAAGGTTTTGATGGGCCGGAAATTCGCGCCTATGGAAATCAGCAGAATTTGCTGCTGTATATGCCGCATTTTGAAAGTAAATCTGAATGAGCGTGTTTCAATTGCAATTGAATCGCGATATTGAGCAATTGCAAAGCACGCGCGCGTTAGTAAAATTATGTACTGCAACAGCGCGGCCCAGTCTGGCCGCGTGAATTACAACAGGTGGACTATGGAATCATTTTCAGTATCGCTCATCCTTGCCGCCGCCGGAAACAGCACTCGCTTTGGCAGCGATAAACTTGGCCAAGATTTGGGCGGCAGACCCTTGCTGTTGCGCAGCGTTGAATTGTTCACCAAGCGCGACGAGGTTCGATCCATCATTGTCGCGGCGCCGCCAGAAAATATGACGGAGTTCCGCGACCGCTTTGGCGCGCAGTTAAGTTTCCACGGAGTCACCATTGTTCTAGGCGGAACCATCGATCGATGGGAGACCATTCGCAACGCGCTCAAGGCCGTGCCCGCGGACGCGACGCATATTGCCGTGCACGACGCGGCGCGGCCCGCCACCAGCGACGACTTGATCTCGCGCGTG
>Ga0209190_1000515_pt1 | contig 28206 bp, 48 predicted proteins | sample M_140205_XF_Meta_FD_187315 | JGI IMG/M metagenome (GOLD analysis project Ga0209190, IMG submission 187315) | Freshwater microbial communities from Lake Montjoie, Canada to study carbon cycling - M_140205_XF_MetaG (SPAdes) (version 2) | ecosystem: Environmental > Aquatic > Freshwater > Lake...
CGCTCATGTTATTCCACCGTAGTAGGCTCCAACATCTGTTCTAAATTGCGAATAAGTCGGGTGTCTGTAGGGTTGAATTCTAAAGCTTTTTTACATAATTCGACAGCTTCTTCTTTTAACCCAAGATGCCAAGCAGCAATACTACCCAAGTCCCAAGGCTTTTCACCCCAAACTAAAGGGTCCATTGTGTACACAAGCTCTTTATTGGTAATCGCAAGAGCTGATTTGGCGGCTGAATAAGACTCAATCCACATACTGTTGCGGTAACAGAACATAGACAGGTCCACCCAAGTCTCACGGGTGTTGGGTGCTTCAGCAACTGCCAAGCGATACCACTTTAAAGCGTCCCAACCTTGTCCTAGTTCTTCATGGGATTTACCCAACAAACGCATGGCATAGGCACGTTCATTCTGCCAAGTAGCCTGTGGCATAGCCAGATAGGCATTTAACGCCTTTATGGCCTCTTCCCATCGACTGTAGAAGGTTAATTCTCTTGCATGGTAGAACCGATTGCGGGGGCACAGGGGGTCTTCTTGGATAGCAAGGTCCAACAAGGGCATGTATTGCCCACGGGATTTGGTTGGATCTGGGTGGTGGCTAACCAAAAGCATGTCTGTTTGGGCATAGACCTCTGTAATCCTGCCGTCAGGGCGGGGATACTCATGTACTGGGTGATGCCAGTGATACCCGTGACGGTGGTGGATTTTCTCGTAATAGAAAGAAATCCCAGAACCCCAATCAAACTTGTACCGCAAACGGGTAATTTCTGCTGTCCAAACACGTTCTATCTCTTCACGCCAACCAGGCTCCATGACCTCATCTAGGTCTAGGCTGATACAGACATCAAAGTCTCTTGGAATAAGGGATAAGGCGGCATCTCTGGCTTTGTCAAACCTCCAAGGGCTTATGCAGATGTCATGTACCCTTGCCCCGCATTCCAAAGCCAATTTAACCGTGTCATCAGTGCTTCCGGTGTCTGCTATCAGGATGAGGTCAGCATCCTTGGCAGAGTCACAAAATCGTTGGACAAACTGTTGTTCGTTTTTACTAATAGCGTAAACGGCTATTTTCATGCTGGAGTATCTGCTGGTTCAGGTGTGTTGCCTTCAGCAAGCCATGAAAGATAGGCTTGGTAGTCTGTGTTGGCGGCGTCAAATGGGATGTATGCGTTGTCTGTTGTACGAATAACAGCGTTTGCTTGTTTGCCCAGAACTAAATCAATAAAAAATTTGTACATTTATAGCTCCGAGGTTGCTGTCCAAGAAGTTTGAACTGCTTGAGTGGTGGAGGTTGTGTAAAAATAAAACCCATCAACTGCGCTGCCGCCTTGGGTGGTTGCAGCTGCATTGTCTACTTTTGCAAGAGTTGGAGCGGCTCTTTTTGTAACCTTAAATTGCGCTTGCATTCCAAAATAAGTTGTTACAGTATTGGGTGTTGCCGCCCCAAAAAATGCACCACTGTATTCATAATACCGTTGGCAAAGTATCAACTCACGCCCATAGTCACGAAAGTCAAAGCTAGTTGCTACTGAACCTTTTTCAAGTTGGACACCTGTGATGTAAAAAGTAGCGTTCAAGGTTGCCATCATATTGATAGCACCAGTGGCAGAGTAATTTGTGTTTCCGTTCCAAGCGTTAGCAGTCCCGCTTCTATCAGGCCCAGCACCTACACTAAAAAACACATTCAACCCTGTGCTGTTATCTGTTGCCCAAGTACCAGATGTATCGCCAGCAATGGTTACAGATTTTTGCTCCCATGTATTTGCAGAACTAATTGCAAATGTAAATGGATAGCTTCGATCTTCATTGCCGTTACAAATAGATCCTCCGTATGTGCCTGTTACGCTTGAGCGCACCCAAAATGAAAGGGTTACAGTTGCAGCACCAGCAGCACCCCATCCAAAATCAGAAATGTTAAATCCTTCAACACGCTGACGAATTGACAGACTTTGTGTTGTAGTCAAAGATGAATCTGCCGTTGTGACAGTAATCTTCGTTGACTTGGTAAAACCTGCTGGTGCGCTTGAATCTTGCTGTCCAGAATAAGCGCCATCATTTATGCTTCGCATAAAAAAACGGTCAACTGGAAAACTACTTGCACCTGTTACAGCCGCCCCTGCATTACGCTGGTCAATCACCATGTTGCCATTGATGAGACGGTTCTTAAAGCCAAAGGTGTTGGGTGCGTTTACTGATTCTGTAGTGGTAACAGCAGCAGCAAAAGTTACGTTCTGGCTTGCATCAATGGTGACAGCAGTAGTATTGGCTCCTGTCTGAAGCGCCAAGATACCACTGGAGTCAGCAGTAGACTTCAGGCCAGCCGATCCGCTGACCGTGCCGTTATCTGCGGAGATTGTTGTGGTCATGTTTGTTCCAATTAAGGTTTTGGATATTTTGCTTTTACCGCCAAACAAGCATCAATGTATGTTTGCACTTGCATTTGGTCATTCTTAACAATGCCGTCAATGTAATCTGTTATCGGTGGGTACTCTAATTGACGCTTAGTTTTGTAAGCATCAGGGTCAAACCATGCGTTGACTGCATCCATGTCAATGTCAACTTTATTGCCATCTTTGTCAAATGCGCCCTCTGCTTCAGAAATACAAACAACATTTGGATAGAGTTTATAAATTGCTTTGTGATTCATGCTGAAATCTCCATCACAGTTATTGTTGATGTTCCTCTAGGTCTTCCAGCAATGTTTTCATCGGAATTGGATTGGTTAACAGCTAAAGATGCAGCGCCAGAATTTCCAATTTGAACTCCATATGTAGTTGATGAAGTTGTTGCGGGGCTATCTAAATAATTAAACGCAAGAGCGTATGTCCCATACGAAGCAACAGGCCACGCAGCAGAAGTGCCTAAATTTCTATTTCCAGCAGTAGTTGCAATAGCCCCAGCTATCGCCGTTCCACCACGGGTTAATTGAGCATTTAAAAAATTAGTATCAGAACCAATAGTCATGGTGACAAAAACCATAACTTTGTTTGATGCGCTTGATGGTGTGATAGATGCTGTAAGTCCGGTCACAGCAGAAAAACTGTTATTTACTGATGCAGTAAAACCAGTGGTTAAAGTTGTGCTGACTACTTGCGCCAATTTTCCAGCCGAAGTCCAAGTTCCATCACCCCGCCAAAAGGTAGATGCGGATGCGTTAGTACCGCTGTTTAAGTTGGCAACAGGCACATTACCAGTACTTGTGAGGTTTTTGCTGGCGTCCGTAAAGACAGGCTTGGAAGCAGTCAAACCAGTAATGGTTTCAGTGGTTGTGGATACGTCAGGGGTTGTGATCCCCGTTGTGCCGTTTAAAACGATGGTCATGGCATTGTGCTTTCTGCTTGATATTCAAGTGTTTCTTGATAGATTGATTCACTCACAAATTCATGGGTTAAATTTTGCTCTATAAGCATGGCAATAATTGCCTCTTGAGTCATACCTTCGTAAGAAACAAATCTTGCGCCGTCTATTTTTACAAAATATTTCATCGTATTCTCCTTGCTGTGATTCTTCCAAACGCTGTCGCTGTAGATGCTGAAAACGAAGCGTATCCAATCAGGTAGTAGGTGGTAGTTGATGCAATTGACACTCTTGTTGTTGGAATTGCAAATGAAAATACGTTGTTTGGAACTAACCCCGCTGCTCCGTATGCAAAGCGAATGGTTTCTTCATATAAACTGTTTAAAGTGTCATTCGTTGTACTTATGCCGCCAGCACTTGAGGTAAAATTCGTTGTTGACGTATTATTAATTCCAACTATCCCAAAAACATCCCAATCACCAGCAGTAAGAGAAATACTGGTAATTGTTTTGCCTGAAACTGCAGTTGTGGCAGTGGTAAGAGATACAGCCGAACCTACTGCAACAGATGAAGATATTACCTCTCCCACACTTCCGGCATTAACGTTGTTGTTTGTCGTTGTACCAACAATTCCAGCGGTTTGACTTGGCGTGATCGTACCAGTCAACGTCACCGCTTGGCTTGTATCAATGGTTACCGCTGTTGTAGCTGACGCACCTGTTTTTAATAACAAAGAACCCGTGGTGTCCGAAGTAGCCACCAACCCCGTGGTGCTTGTTGTTCCTGCGCTGATTGAACTCATTACAGCCCCTTAAATTACAATGTAGCGTTGACCGGAGGCAACTGTAAGCGTTACCCCTGAGTTGATTGTGATTGGCCCAACAGAGAACCCGTTGTTGCCCGTGTTGATGGTGTATGAGCTTGACACCGAATCACTGTTGACCAGCACGCCGTTTGTGGACACCATTTCTTTGGCTTTTAATTCGCCCGTAGAAGGTGTGTAAAGATAATTGGCGTTTCCAGTATAAATAGTAGAAGCAGTACCACTGGTAGCCGCCGCAAACAATGGATAAACCGCTGTTGATGTAGTAGTGTCATTACTAATAGTAATGGCAGAGCCACCTACAGAAGCCCATGCTGTTCCGTTGTAACCTTCAAATTGGGTTGTGGTAGTGTTAAACCGCAACTTACCTGCTGCACCCGTAGGTTGTTGACCAGTTGTCCCTGAAGGAAGCTGAACAGCGCCTGTAGATGTAAATGATGGATCAGACGATGCTGTTAGGGTTGTAAATGCACCACTGTTGGCTGTTGTAGCACCTACAGTACCGTTGAAAGGCCCAGCCAATCCTGTTGCAGTTAATGTAGTGCCATTAAATGTTAAATTAGCAGAACCAGCAAATGCACCAGTAAGATTGTATTGCACTTGCGTTGTAGAACCACCAATAGCAGGGGTGCTACCAGTTGGGCCTGTTGGGCCGCCAGCACCCGTGCTACCTGTTGGCCCCGTAGGGCCTGCTACCGTAGAAGCAGCGCCCGTAGCTCCCGTAGGCCCAGTAGGCCCCGCAACAGTAGAAGCCGCCCCTGTAGGCCCCGTTGGACCAACAGCGCCAACAGATCCTGTGGCTCCTGTTGGGCCAAGTTGGGTGTACATCACCTGAGTGGCAGTAAATATAATTGATGGCGTTCTAGGATAGCCACCGCTTGCCGCCAAAGTTTCTATTACTACGCTTGTATTTGCTGTTTGCCAAAATACTTGAATGTAATCAGTTGCCGTTAAACTTAAAACATAATTGACGGTAAGAATTTCTGATGAAAAAGAACTTCCCTGTTTATCAGGAACATCATAATGTGAGCTTGTATCGGCTAAATTTGTGCCGTTTTTCTTTAGCCAAACTTGAGTGCTTCCATTAGCTGTGCTTGTATTTGTAAACTGAATAGAAAATGTCAGGCTATATACGCCTGTATAAGCAAATGTAATTTGGCTACTTGATGCAACTGAAACTCCACTATTTAAAGGATCAGCACTGTTTAAGGTAATTGCATAAGGCGTATTTATTGCCGCAGCATTTTGGTTTGTTGTGTCCCAAAAAGAACCCCAATAACCCAAAGTTCCACCTGCGCCTGTACTCCCTGTGGGGCCTGTATTCCCAATACTTCCCGTAGGCCCGATACTTCCCGTACTGCCTGTAGGCCCCGTAGGCCCCGCCACTGTGGATGCCGCCCCAGTGCTTCCGGTGGGTCCTGTAGGTCCGGTCAAACCTGTAGATCCTGTAGGGCCTGTAGGGCCTGTATTGCCTGTATTGCCTGTATTGCCTGTACTTCCTGTAGGCCCTGTATTTCCGGTGCTGCCTGTACTACCAGTAGGCCCCGTGGGTCCCGCAACCGTAGATGCGGCTCCTGTCGGGCCTGTGGGGCCCGTACTACCAATACTTCCCGTGGGTCCGGTATTTCCCGTGCTTCCGGTGGGGCCCGTGGGCCCAGCAATACCTTGACTTCCGGTAGGTCCAATATTTCCTGTGGGGCCTGTGGCTCCAGTGCTTCCGGTGGGTCCGGTGGCTCCAATACTTCCTGTAGGTCCTGTGGGGCCTTTTTGAACCAAAGGTCCTGGCACTGACCACACCAATGTTGTAGGAGTCTTAGAATTGACAATTGCAAGCGACAACCAAACAGTGTTGGTAGGAGCAACAGGGGGTGAGTTAAGCCAACCAGTAGGAGGTGTTCCTATGTTGGTTGTAAAGTCCCAAGATCCACCCGTAGGTGTTGCTGGCGCAGTAGCTGACTCTTTAAAAATCAGATATTCAAAGTAAGTCCCGCCAAATACAGTATTGTTGCCGTACAGACCAGTTGATTCTGAACCAGAAGGCAGGGCTACTGTACTTGATGCAGTACTTCCATAAAGACCACTTGTAGCCATGTTAATTCCTTATTTGAAGCTGTAGCGGTAGTTTCGGGGCTGGAATTCAGATGTAAGGTGCTGATCACCACCACGCCACTTACCTTTGTAGTTCTGATCTTCAATCAAGCCATAAGAAGCGTCAAATCGGGCATCCCATTTTTGAGATTCTTCTACGTTCTTGTTTTTGTCGTAGTAAGCCGACAACGTACCATACAGGTAGCCTTCAGGGAAAGACGCAAGTACCCCGTTGCTTTGCACAATAGGATTCAAATTGTCGCCTGTTGTGCTGAACAAGAATGGAAATGTCTTTTGGTAATAGGCTTTGATGACCACGCTATCACCTGGGTTTGGCGTAAACACATAGTTTGGACCAACTTCAGAGAACGAAGCACGAATAACCCGTGGCACACCAAAAGGTCGGATGTACAGCTGGTCAATCATGCGCCTACGGATGATCTCACGGTCACCCACACGGTCATACACAATCCAAGGACCCAAAGCAGTAGCGCCTGGTGGTTGGTTAGACGCTGGAGACTCTTGGAAGAACAAGATTGGAAAGCACATATCCGAAGGGATAGGAGCCATGCCTTGTGCGTTGGTAGTCAGTGTGGATGGGCTAACCGAGGCATACGGGTCTGAGCGCAGAGCAGGAAGCTCAATGGTACGCATTTTAAGCTCAGCCATCTGGATACAAGCTTGAATCTCTAAAGCTGATGCTGAAGGCAATTTTAGAATAGCTGTTGGATAGGTGATACCTGTCCACACGCCATCTGGGTCATTGACTGTGATGGTAGATGAGCTAACAGCTAAAACAGCGGCAAACGGACCCATCATGTTAGGGCCAATAAAATCACCTATCAAAACCAAAGAAGATGGGTTAGAAGCGCAGGTAATAACTCCAGTGGAAGAGTTATATGACGAAGCGTTTATGCCTATGCTGCTTGGAATTGCCCCTACCCAACTTGCGATTCGGCTAACAAGAGCGTTAGCAGATTGAATGAATAGGGCCATAGAGCATCCTTATTTCGTAGGTATTGTTGGATTATAAGGCAGAGGGATCTTGCCTGTAGGATGACAAACAAAATCACTGTAATGTTCATTGACGATGGCATAAAACAGAATCTTGTCTGCTTTATCCCGCTTAATTAACTCCCAAGGACGGTTGTTAAACCACTTGGAACTGATCTCATGTGCAAAACACTTAGGCAACTCCATCATGTGAGCCGTACCCGCAAAAAACGGGTTATCAGTGCCGTGCTCTTTATAGAATTCCCGCAATTCTTTGCATTTTTGACGAATAACTTCTACGTTCTTTTGGTCGTACTGGACATATCGCACACCATCCACAGCACCAACTTTGTAATCAATGTTGGGAGTATTGAAGGTTTGCGACCAAGTACCAGATTTAACCTCGTTATACAGCTTGTCATTATGGCGAAATACACCATCAATGCCAGCTTCAAGAATGCCGCCTGAATAGTATTCTTCATTTATGCGAACTTCATCATCATTCATATTTAATCCAATAACAATACCTTACCAAAAGAGCCTCCTTGTGAGAAGCCCTTTCAGAAAGATTAGTCTTTAGGGAACATCATAACTGTGAAGCCTTCAAGAACAATGTGGTCAGTTGCTGTAGCGGTATCACCAGTAATGGTGACTGCAACAGAAGCAGAACTATCAATTGCTGTGTAGACATGAGCGCCAGCCGCTGCTCCACCAATCAATTGGGTAGATTGCACATTCAAAACACCACGATTACGGATGGAGTTCATAGAACTGCCGCCAGTAGAAGTAGTGTATGAAGATGCAGTACCGATAGTAGTTCCACCAAAATACACAGCGCCTGCTTTAGCACCAGCGGAGTTGTTGCAAGACCAGTTAGAAGTAACAACGATTTGACCGTTGTTGCCCATAGAACCAGCAGGAACAGTTACGTTAATCAAAGTAGTTTCAGTGGTAGAACCAGTGAAAGAACTATTAGAGCCCGTAACAGCAGTCAAAGTGCCAGATGGAATAACTGGTGTAAACGCAACAGCGCCAACGCCGTTAGCAACACCATATTTGCCAGCATAAACCACACCCACAGTAGTGCTAGAAAACACCACATAGTAGATGCCGCCAGTTGAGTCACCCGACACAGCAGAAGCTGGGAAGTAGACAAAAGCAGAAGCGTAGGTTGTTGCCAACGCAGTACCCAAAGTTACAGTGCCATTTGTGGCAATAGTGCCACTGTTAGCAACAATAACTGGAATACCAGATTCGCTCAAAATGCGAGGAAAATATTGAACTTGACCTTGAGTTCCAAGAACGCCAGTGATATCACCAGTGTTAACGTCAGACACAAATGCGGAGTTGTACTCTTTCCATGCTAATGTAGCCATGATTTTTCCTTAAAAATAAATTGAAAAAGGGGGTGATTAGCCCCCTTGAAGTTTAGCTCAGGTAACGCTGAACTTGTGCAGATGTACGAGCAGCAGTTACGGCAGCACCAGAAGAAGAAGTGCCAGCCAAAACAGCCACACCCGCTGGATTACGCACAATCAATGTGCCTTCCATAATGTACTGGTCCAAAGATGCGTCAGCAGAGCTAAACACTTCATTGTTAGGACCAAGTTCACGCAAGCTACCCCATTGGATAACGTCAGGGTTCAGGAACAAGGCAGATGTGTTATCTGCGCCAGTTTGGTCCATAACCCAAGAGTCATCAATTTGGTAGGTGTAGTTGAAGTCACCCTCGTAAGTACCAATCGTGTCACCCTTGTCAGCAGGGTTAAAACGGTTGATAGAACGGCTAGTAGGCATCTGGTCAGAGATGTGAGTACGCATTGATGTTGGGACTACCATGTTGGTAATCTTGGCATTGAAACGCTGCTCAGCAGTAGTAACCAATTGCTTGTAGGTAAAAGGACTAAACTGTTGCAAAGTCTGACCAGTGGAGAACGAAAAATAACCCAAACCAGCGTTGCTCAACAAACCATTGAAAGGTTGGTTGGTGCTAGTGGTAGTGGTTGTGTCGTTACCATCAGAAGTTGCCAAGTTTAAAACCGCAGTACCACTGGTAGGGTTACCAGAACGTGTACCAGCAAACGAATACAACGAACCAAAACGGCGACCGTTGTTAGGCGAAGAGCCTTGGCTGGAAGCTTGACCAGAGTACTTGACAGAAGCGCCATCGGCACGAACCATCTGCAGCTCAACGTCAAACATGATTTCAGTCAATTGCTTGACTTCTTGATAGGCTTGTGGGTCACCACCAGCTTGTTCAACAGCACGAGCAGTGCCAGTAGCACCGATCACAGTGGTGAAAATCTGTGTGTAGTTACCACAGTTAGCACGGGTGTTGTTGACAGCATCAGATGCGGCAACAGCAGCGCCTTCCAACTTGGCGTTCAAGGCTGGAGTACGGTAGTAGTCAACGGGCCAAATGTGCAGAGTCGAATTGACTTTGCGTTTTTTGCTCATTGCCATGTTGGTTAGAGGGGTACGGTCTTTAACATAGTTAGAGACAGTCATATCGAGGTCTTTGACCACGATGTCGGTGGTATACGAGCCGTTGCCGTTACCAAGGTTTGCAGAGGTGATAGTTGCCATTTCAAAAACTCCTGATTAACGCCTGCGCTGTTTGTTAGCTGCAAGCATAGTTGCTAAAAGATCCCGTGCCGCATTCTTATCGCCTGATTTAGCTTGCTTTTGAAGTTTCTCAACATCATTCTCTGGTGAGGTCTTAGCTTTTGTGACAGGTCTACTGGCTGCTGCCAATGAACTTCCCACATTTCGCATCTTAGGTCCTTCTCGAAACTTCATACCGTCCCGAACTAACCCCAACAGATACTCATCACCGGATACCAGATCAATGTTCTGGACACCAGGAACAAAAGAACCCGTTGCACCTTTCCATTCTTTACCTAGCTTATCTCTAAGTTCAGTAAAGTTAGCCTTGTTTGCTAATTCCTTATCAGTAAACGATTGCCTTGCTTGTTCCAACTGATGCTGGACATAAGCGGCTCGATGCTGAAAGAAATTCTCAACTTTAGGCCGATTCGACTTAATGTACTGCGACTTTTCCTCGATTAGCGAGGCATTTTGGCGTATAGCCGCTTCTGCCTGTGACCTTTCGGCTGGATCATTCGCATTCTGATAGATTTGCTGCCATTGCTGGTTATATTGCTGGAGAGTAATTAGCTCATCTGCTGCTGTTTGCAACTGAGGAACAATTGTTAACTCCAACCCTATCTGCAAACCATCAAGCTCATTAATTCGCTTTGACGTTAACTCTTCAAAATCTGCTTTTTCAGCTTTAAGCTTACGAGCATTTTCATGGATAGCACTGCCTTGACCCAAAATAGCAGCAGCCTTTGATACTGGGATCTCTATAAAGCCGCCTTCTGCGTCCTTATTGGGGATTCTCCACAGCATGTCAGGATTCTGCTCTGCAAACTCCAAGAAGTTAACCGGATCGGTTACACCATCGGTGGCCTCATCAGTTTCTTCAGAGCTTTCAGTTTCCAGCTCATCAACATTACTATCTTCAGGTTCGGCTTCTTCTACAGGAGCCGCCTCAGGGGAAACTTTCGTTTCTTGTCCTGCTGGTGGTGGTGAACTGCCATCGGGTTGCGGACTGTTACGCTTGTTAGCGGCAATCATTGCAGCGATAGCATCGGCGGGATTCGCCATACCAGTTTGCTCAGTGGCGGTCACTTGCGTGATTACGTCTGACATAGTTTACTCTTTTCTGTTAGTTAATGGACTTCTTTGCCACTTTTCCCAGAAATTCTGTCTTCTCAATGAAGCCAATAAAATCTCGGACCCCAGCAATATTAAATGCGTTTTCAATACGTTCTGGATCAGTTCGGCATTCCTCTAACCGACCCAGCAAATCAAACCTATAAAGGTTGAACAGCAATGCAAAATCCTCGTTTTTAATGAGGCGGGAAGCACACTCCCCGTTTTCAATTACTAGAGTTTTTCGAGTTACATCAGCTTCCTTATTTGAATCGGAGTTTTTTGTACGCCGATTAAAGTATTCACGGATATTCAATACCAAGCTTTTCATTGCAATCCTTAATCGATTTCAACGGCACTAAGTTTACCTCTTTTTGCCGCCAATGCTTCAAACATATTATCAGTGTCAATATCTTCAGCTTTCTTGATGTTCAATGCAGATATTGTATTAGATTCTTGTACTTTAGCATTATTAAGATCGGTCTTAGATTGAATTTCTTTCTGTTCTGCACTAGGACCTTGCTGAGATTTTGCTTGTGTAAGTTTAGCGGCTTCTTCCATTGTTGGCAAATAGGCATCCACATCTTTGACACCCAGTACTCGCAAGGTATCTTCAAATGGGCGGCGTACCTTGGCAAACAATTCGGGCGCACTAGGATCCAATTGCATCATCATTTGGGTAAATTGAGCTTGAGCCTGACCAATTAACTGTTGGCGGGTCAAACGGTTCTCATCCGACATAAAACCCAAGGCCAAATCAATGTTAATCAGCTTACGGTCAATAAATTCATAGTTATCCATTGAGATGGCATCCATAAATGGCTTGCCTTTGCCGCATATACCCGCCAGTTGCTGGATGTTGTAGTCATCAGAGTACTGGATAAGAGTTTTCCAGACAATGTACAAAACATCCCGCAAACCAATGGCACAGTTCTTGACCATCTCGTCTTGAATGAGTTGGTTAGGACCCATAGCAAGTTGCAATTTGTAACCGCTGTTGCCATCCTTCATTACTTCAGGGTTCAACACATCACCAGGGCTTGTCATGCCAATCATTGCCATCTTGTCGGCCTCAAACCGCTCCATAGACGATTGGACGTAGGCAAGGTTGCCTTGCATTGGCGAAAACTCGTAGATGTGTTTGTTAGGATCGAATTTGCGGTCCAAAACAAACATAGCTGACACGCCACGTTGTATTTCCTCGGCATCAATAAACTCTGGGTTTACGCCAATCCTTGGAGTAGACGATTGCATTGCAAAAGCCATCTCTGCACGGGCAATTGAGGTTGCATATTCTTGCATAGGCACAAGGCGCTCGGCAAGAGAGTAACCAAAGAAGTTTCCTGTGATAGGTTTGGGACACATTGCCGCCAAGGGAATGAAATCTACTTCCTTGACATACAGAACGTATGAGCCTGAAAAACAGCACTCCACAATCTCTTCTTCACCATCGCCATCCACATCTTTGCGGATCCAAGCGGTGGTCAGCATGATGACTCGACTGTAACGGTCAGCACCTGCGGAGGCCACAACGCCTTGACCAGGCACTGGGGTGGAATCACGGGCATGAAGTGCCAGATCGTTTTCCAATGCGCCAGCTTGGTAGGCTCCAGCAGGGCCGTAAGCGGCGTGTTCTGCCAGCTTCTCAAGATCTACATACGGGAACTGTGACTTGCACTCATGGATTGTCATTGGGTCATAGAAACCCACAAAGTCTTGGTCCTGAATGTTAGGAATTGTTGGGTTGCACACAAAATAGTGCTGGGCAACGTGTTTAATCTTGACCGAAGTGGAAAATCCGGTCATTTTGTACTTGGCACGATAAATAGTGCTGGCACGAATGGCCTCACTCATCTCTTCTTGCGTGTTTTGGACCTGTTCTGACTCATCAGGAGCCATCATTTCCTGCATGACACCCTGCAAGTCAACATCAATACGGCGCATGTTTTGGCGCTTGACAGTCAGACCCTTTTCAGCAGCCATAGTCTCAAAAACACGCAGTTGGTCTTTTGTGCCTTCAACTTCTTTGTACTGGGTGATAGGTTCACGCACAGGCGACACCATAACAATGCCGTTTTTGTGCAACAAAGAGTCCTGCGCCCAATCCCTGATGATTGCGTATGAATCATTCTTGGAGTTGACCATGTACTTAACCATTTCGGTGGCTTGGGCAGCTTGTTCGCCATCCATCTCATTAAAACGCTCAAACTCAAAATTAACTTTACCGTTTGGCATCAAGCACTTAGTGATGATAGCTGTAGCGTAATCTACGCCAGGTGTCACTACGGGATGAATGTAATCAATGCCTCGGATTGGCTCGGTGGAGTTGCTAACAGCAATGTTCAGGTAGTGATAGTCGGATAGGCGGTTAAATGTGTTCTTGGCTTGGGTTAAGCGAAGATAGTCCACCATCTTGAGATACACCTCATGGGCGACTTGGAATACGATTCCTTTATTGCCAGCAGGTGCTTCAATGTACTCAACAACAATATTTTGTTTATCCAACATATTAGATCCTTTGCGCCTTGCCTTCAACAGCGGTTAACCTGCGAAACTCAAATGTATTTGCTCGACTGACTAATGACTCACCGTGACCTTGAATAAGTGCAAGTATGCCAATACGAGCAGAGTCAATGTGGTCATCAGGATCACTGAACTTGCCAGCATCATCAATAGCATAGTTTCTTGCCTCATCAAGGAAATCGACACATGCTTCATTAATCATAAATGTTCCACGTTCCATCCCCATACGCATTATATTGATTCCGTAAGATTTGTGGTTAGTTACCTTGCCCATATCGTTTACAGGGTTCAATATAGCTCCAGCGATGCAATTAAGGCCATAGTTGTCCTCAAATACTTCCCTGACAGATTGCTCAGTCAGAGTATACCTTCCCGCTTGGGCGGCATCATGCGGAAGTGCTATTGGAACGCCTTTTGACTCCTTGTCCATCAAATAATGGACGTATTCATCAGGAGTTTCTCCTTGAGCAACCTTTACTTGGCGGTGCAGGTAGATGATTTCCTCCACAGGATCCCTGAAAAAGAAACTGATGACCGTAGGGTCGTTCTTAATTCCCAAGTCAAAAGAAATTAATCTTTCCATCTTGGAGTTGTTTCTTAGGTCAATGTCTGTAGACTTATAGGTAGGCCACTTGAGCAGCGGGAATACTACGCCTTTGCCAACCAAAGGAATACCGTTTATACGGCACTCTCGCTCCCAAGGCATAAAGTCTCGGCTTAACTGATCCCGCTCTTTCTGGCTAAAGAAGCTTTCGCCCCATTCATTTTCAAAGGGTACGTCATCCCAAGTTACTCGGATATGCGTGTAGCCTTCTATTCTGTCCCAGAATCTGCGAACAAGTCCTGACATGCCTTTGAGTGGTGTGAAAGAACACAGTACCTGCCCGTTGCGTTGTGCAGTACGGATGACAAGTTCTGAGAATGTCTCGTCAGGGGGTTGTTCGTCCAAGACAACAAGGTCAAGTTCAAAACCCTGCAAATGGCGCACTTGCTGTGTGTAGTTGGAAAAGTAGAGTTTGGATTTGCCACCAGAAGAATGCCAGATTTCAATAGACAGGACGTTTGCACCATCGGTGCGGTATGACTTCTCGTCAATGCTTTCCAAAGGAATAGCACCCGTTCCTAGTTTGTATGCTTGTTTGATATCGTCACAACCCAACAATTTGGACTGTAGCGTTTTTGCAACTTGTTCCCAAGATTCACCAGCCGCCATAGCAATGATGGGTTTGTCCCACTTCTTGCCTTTCCAACCTTTAGGATACATGCCTGTTAAGTGGTAAGCAGTCTCATAGGTAGACGCAATGGTTTTTCCGGTACGGTTACCTGCAATCATCCCTCGGCGGGTGAAGTGGTTGCCAGTTTCAAAGAAGTCAGTCTGGTACTTAAACGGCCTAAACCATTTTAAAGCGTTGTACTGCATGTCTTTGGCAATAGTATCTCTTGCCGCCATCATCTTGCGAAGCTGATCAGAGTCCATTTGGTTGGTAGCCTTTTTGCCACCAGCCAGCTTAACAAGATGTTTTAAGGCTCGATCTTTGTAGATCGGTTGGATGTAGTCACTGGCTTCACTTTTTGCCATACAGGTCACGCATAGACAAAAGCAAATCAGCGGCAGAGGCTAAATAGTAAACGTCTTGAGGGGGTAGAGTCCGATCTCCTTGAAGATCTTTTTGTAACCACTCAAGAGTCTTACGGGCGCAAACTTCTGCTTGAGCCGATAGCTTTTGACGAAAGACGGAAGATTGATCTTCCATTACGCCCACGGGTCAACAATGTTCTTAGACGAAATGCTAGTCAGATCACGGTCAATCAAGCCCCAAATGCCACCGCCTTTTTCGCCAGAACAATACTGAAACAGCTTGCGACCACGTTCGGTGTATGTCCCATCAGGGCGCTTCATCAAAGTTTCTCCTGTACGGGGGTCATTCCATGTGTATTTCTCAGGCACACGCTGACCAAACTTGTTTAGGCGCTCACCCACAGCTACTTGAAAAACGGGGCCAACAATTTGAAACGTCACCGTGCCATTGTCGTACTTGCGGAAATCAATAGCGACCTTTTCATCCGATTGAGGGTTGGATGGGTGGGGCATATTTGTTGCACCAAAATAATGAATTCGCGACTCAATATCTGGCAAGTCAGCAGGGCGTTCAGGAAGAGGAGGCAGATCGTCCTCAGGAATCAGTTCCTTTTTGTCAATGTAGGGATTGACATCCGTTACATATTCGGAAGGAATCTTTCGGCCTTCAAGGGCGTTCTTAGCGACTTGGTATTGATCTTCTTTTGGCTTACCAATAAGGTCTAATGCAATCTGTGTTCTGTCGTACACAAACTGCGCTAAATCTTTAGCTGTTGGAAGATCTTCTTTCAGTGCGTCAATATCATACGTTGCCATGCTATTCCTAAGTTATGCAGCGGGTGCTGCGGGTTCTTCAACGGGAGCTTCAGGTTCTTCAGTGGATGCTACAAATTCTGAAGTTTCTTCAATTGTTGGGTAGTCATCACCTATCTGGGGTTTGTGTTCTGCCACATAACCAAAGTCCAAATAGGTTTCAGTGCCTTCAGCATCCAAGGCAATAATCTTGTTTTCTTCATCACGTTTAAAGTTTGCAATTTTCATATTAATCCTTATTTCTTTTTGGCTGTCTTAGCCGAATCTTTAAAATCCTTGGCACTAGGTGCGCCCTTTGTGCCAGGCTTACGCATCTTCTCTTTCGAGCCATTGGCGATGCGTTCTTTCTTTGCAGCGATATTTGCGTAAAGACCTGGCTTCATACTTTTTTAGGCAGTTTAGGTGTAGTGAATTTAGAACCGTTGATGTTGTCCAGATGGTTATCTGACAAAGGGTTTTGATTGAACGTCTTGCCAACAGCAGTAGCCAGCATTGCGGAATACTTGTGGCTTTCAGCATAGTTTTTCAACTTGTCATTAATGCCTTTAGTTAGACCGCTTGTCATGGCTTTACCGCCAGAGATTACTTTACCGTATGCAGACATATTGGCCTCACTTGAGATAGTTGTTGCGGTCACTGTTCATGTAACCATCATTCTTGATAGTCCCACAGTAATCAGCATGTGTGCTGACAGACACTTTGTTGCCAACAGGGTAGACATTACCAGAAGCCTTAGGAGCGCCTTGGTTGCCTTTAGGGGTTGCTGTGCCGTGCTTGGCAGCAGTAACATTTGTACAGCCGCCAGATTTGGATACGGTGTGCTTGGATACGTTACCCTTGCGGTTAGGCGCTTGGGCATACAGGAAGTTTGTAGACATACTAACCTTTCATGAAAGTATTGCTATTATCACACTTTGCGAAGAGACTGCAAGAAATCATCCAATGCATCATCAGCAGACACCTCTTCCTCTTTGTTCACGTTGTTAACGTGCTCAATCGAAATTATAGGCGCTCTTGAGGATTCAAAGGGGGCAAGCTTATCAGCAATCTTAGCCTTGTCTTTAATGTCAAGCTCATCAGACTGCATCGCATCAATCAAGACTTCCATTGCTGTCTTGAGTGGGGGTAGACCTTTGGCGGCACGTTCATCATTGAGCTTGTTAAACAAAGCGCCATATTCAGTTACTCGGTTAACCACTGACTTAGGCCGACCAGGGGTGAATACCGGAACCTTTGGCTCTTTAGGTTCTTGCTTACCAGTAGCTAACTTCATTGCTTTTTGTTCAGCTTTCTTTCTCTGATAATAATCACGCTTCTTTTGTTTCTCTTCTTCACTTGTGACATTAGAATCTTGAGGACGAATATCTCCATATATTGCGTCATTGGGTTTAGGTATTTTCATTTCATATCCTTTAATAATTCTGCAGTGCGTCCCCAAGCATATGAGCCATTAACAGTAAACCCACGTTTCTTGTGAATCTTCATAAACCCATTATGCTCCGCTCTAATACTTGTTGAGCATATAACCGGAATACCCCAGCTACTGGCCCACAATATATGCTGATCAATCATCTCGTTAAGTAACCTCACTCTGGTTCTAACCGGAAGACTTAAATCAAGGTGGTGGAACTTAGCATTGCTGATCTCTTCATTGGCATACGTTGTATACCCACCACGGTCAAACCAACAGTACGCAACTAACGTATCCACATCCCTGCACACAGCAAGGAACTCTCTGCCCTTGTCAAACAGCTGCATAGTAGCAGTAACCGTTACATGCTTCCTAAAGACGTTCCTGTCCCTCGTCAGTATGCCATCAGCCTCTTGCCCAAAGATAGTGTCTGCCATCTCAACAATGTCATCTACGTCATCAAGCGGATGTGCCAATCTCCATTCCATACATTCTCCTTGCAATGCCTGAATTGTAGCAACCAAAAAACTTTTAGGTAAAAAAATTTATACAGGGGCGCAAGTACTACATTCCTGCTTACCAATTCTTTGTATAAACCCGTGTATTCTGCCACTTTAACGAGGTTTAGGCATTGTTTGTAATGCCTATGTTGTAGTCTTTGCTGTGAATGAGTAGTGGGGGGGAAATGTTTTTGTAGAAAAAGTGGGGATGGGTGAGTGGGCCCCCTATTTTCCGTCACCTTCCAGACCTACCCCCTCCTGGTTCTAGGGGGGTTATGGGCCATTCTAGGGGGGTATCAGCTTGGTCAAGAGGGTGGTAGCCAAATGGGCCATTCCTCCTCTGTAGAGGGCGGTTAAATGATTTTCCTCTAGACCCCAATGGTTTTGTGGGTTTCTCTGTCTTGTGTTCTGTCTCTAGCCGTGCTATGGAAAGCCTATCTCTGTCTGTCTCTCTCCTCTGTACAAGGGCTAATCAATGCCCTAGGTTTATCTCTCTTTTTTCTTTTCGTTCACACAATAGAAGGTCATTCCCATATGCCTATATCTATGCATTTGTTGCATTCCTTATATGTTCACTTGAATAACGATCAAGTGTAATCTATCATTCTAAGGGTAACTACTAATAGGGTTTTGGAGCTATCAATGAAATCAACAACTTACGAGAGTTGGCACGATTCTTTTATGCTTATATAGTGAAGGGCACGATTTTTGACCCTTCATTGATCAACTCAACTCAACTTAAAGGATCATCATGAATTACACAATCAAACATGGCTCAATTGCAGCCCTTCAAATAGTCACTTTGCCTACAGGTGAAGAATTGTCTGTAACAAATGCTGCAGATGGATCTGAAATAAACCTTTTACTCTTACCCTTAGAGGTTCGCGCGGCTGTAAATCGTCAATTTGGCATGATTTTTTCTTTGCCATATGCAAAACGTCAAAGCTTTATTGATTCATCAATTCCCTTTATTGTGGAGGCTTAATCATGCTGACACAAGATCAACTCAACTCAATAGGTGGCGATAGCGTATTTGAATTCGAAACAACTATTGGATGTGGATCCGGTACTGTCATCGTTCGCATGGCTTATGAATACGATTATAGCGGTACATATAACGAAACCATTGATACCGTTCGCACTGGGTCAGGATATCCATTAATGGATTATTTAGATGAATCGGTAATCGATGAATTATGCATTCTAGGATGCAAGTTATTAATTGAATCTAAACAAGAGGTATATTAATATGAAAAGCTTTATAACTGATCTATTTCATGCGACTATATTCGCTGTAATTATCTCTTCACCTATGGTAGCGTATTTCATCATTTATATGTAAATCTATACTGTAAACCCTTATTAATAGGGGTTTATGGCCTAGGTTTCTAGGGTCTTAATATATTCACGAAAAGGAAAGACAATGCAAAATCCATATAAACTCATTCTTAAATCATTAGGTTTAGAGTATCGGCCTATATTGGGTGAATCATCAACCAAAACCATTAAAGGGGAAAAGATAGGTTATCTCACTGGTATCGTTTACCTTGTGCCTGATGAAACCTTATGCCCTTTGGCGTTACTTGCTGGCTGTTTTCATGGCTGTCTCAATACAGCGGGTAGAGGAGCATTCAACAGCGTACAAAAAGCCAGGAAAGCCAAAACACAGTTTTTCTATGATCACCAGCAAGCCTTTTTGCTGTCACTTGCTGCAGATACATGGTCTATCCAAAGAAAAGCCCTTAGATTAGGCTTTAAGCCCCTTGTAAGACCCAATGGTACAAGTGACATACCTTATGAGAATCTGATCATATGGGAAAACAAGAATTTGTTTCAGTTGTTTCCTGATGTTATGTTCTATGACTATACAAAACATCCATCAAGGTCATTAGAGGGTAAGACCTTAAACAATTATGACCTTACATATTCCTTTAGTGCCATTACTCCAAAGCCTATCAGTATCAAGGGTTTATCAAATAGGAATAACTCTAGAGTTGCTGTAGTGTTTCAAAAACAAGCCGATATTCCTGATTCTTTTAGGGGTTGGGATGTTATCGATGGAGACAATACAGACGTACGTCATATTGAGCCCAAAAATGTAGTTGTTGCGCTTTATGCAAAAGGTAAGGCTAAACACGATACAAGCGGATTTACGCAAATTAAAAACATTCACTTTTAAAGGTAAGAAAATGAAATATTTTCCTAAAATTAATCAAACTGATAAAATTATTAGTTGTTTCAATTGTTATCAAGATTTATATGAATTTCATGCAATTGAAACAGATAATCCTAAAGGTCAGGGTAAATTTTATACTTGTTGCGAAAGTTGCAGCATGAAGACCTTTTTTGATTTTATAGAGGATAACCATGCAACGAACACTGATTAATGCTCAAAATGCGGGTTTATGAATTCCATTAATTAAGCCCTACGGGGCTTTTTTAGTTTCTAGGCTTAGGTCTAGGCTTGTGTACGTCAATTTATAGGCTTTAGGTCTAGGCTTTGTTGTGTCTGTTTCACTGTAGGGGTAATTCTAGGCGGTAGCGTGTTCGCTTGTGTCTAGATAGTGGCAGCAAGGCCATTTATAGGGCTTTTGAGGGCTTTTTATAGGTTTTGGCTATGCTGGTATGCATTCAATCGATTGTCGATTGTGGGCGGTTCTATGCATTGTTGCGTAAAAACAACTGTATAGAAACACAATGTTGCGAAAAAACCACTGGGGTAAAACACATGAGAACTAGGGTAAACCCTATGTAGTACTCGTCTGGGGGGTAAAAAATGGTGTTTTTTTGCGTACAGAAAGGACCCCCCCCTCAAAAAATCTAAGGCCCCTTTAAAAATGACCCCACCCCTTTTTTATTTTGACCACCCTTTTTAAACTTTTGACGAAAAAAAACCTCCCGAAAGAGGTTAATAGCCTTGCAGGGCTAGGAGAGGACCATGAATCAACTCAGAAAACGTAACTTGTACAAGGTTGAATCTATTCTATCACCAATGCTGTCCAACAGGTTCTGAATTTCACTGTCTGGTGGCATTACATTGCGATTGTCTACAAAATATTCACGCAGCTCTTTTAGCTCTTGTAAGCCATTTTCTGCTGGTGGGTAGTAGTCTGCTGGGTATTGGATGATCTCACCCATAACACCTTGTGTGGCCTCCACCAGGGCATCAATCAGTTCAGGCAGTTCAGTATAGAACTCACCCAATGCAGTGTGATCAGCAAAGCTTTTGGTCTGCCAATGCAATATGTGCGTATTTGTAGCTGCGTGTAGCAGGGTCAGTATGAATTCACCCATGATAGGCTCCTTTAGCGTGATTGTAGGCCATCTAGCAGACGTTGGATAGTAATGTTGAGGGCATCCATCTCATCCATGTGTTTGATAGCCCACATACGCTTTTGCCCATGCCAACCAAGTAATGGTCCTTGGTGGCAAGATTTACACAAGGCAATGCAAGTGAATTGTCTGTGCTGCTTGACATGGTGGGCATCACTGGGTCCAAGCTCATCACATACTGAACAAGGTAATTCTTTGATAAGCGCCAAATGCAATCTCTCACGGGCGTTTAGCTTGTTGTTCATCCAAGATTTCTCAACTCAGCACGTTTAGAGTATTCCTGCACCTTGTAAACCTCGATTCGGGCCAGTGCTGCCTTCATCATCCACAATAGATTCTCCTCTATTTCAGTAGCCTCTCTTAGGGCCACCAGTTGTTGCTTGTAGTTGGCATGGGCATAAGCATAGGCTTCTTTGTGGCCTAGCGTACCATCTTCTTCATTCATCAACTCAGACTTCACCACTCGCAGGTTGTTCTCTACAAAGGTCCTGTCTGCCTTGGCCTTGGCAAATGCTTGCGAGTTGGCAGTGATAAAGTTAATTGCTTTGTTGGGGTCGATTTCATTCATAACTCATCCAATTTAGTGTCTATTAATTTCTGTACACCTGCATTCAGGTCACCATTGCCCAGGTCAAGCAATAGGCTGTGCTGGATGCGGGTGTGCTTGATGAATACCTTGCTGTCATAGGGCTTCTTAAACCGCTCTCCAGCGCCCTTTCTGTTGCCGCCCCATGTCCCTATAGGTCTACCCAATCTTCTAGCCCTTGCTGCTCGTCTTTTCTCACGCTCTTCCAAGACAAGCCACTTGGGCTTTTGGTAGTCAAACGGATCGTCCAGTTCCATCATGTCTCCAAACTGATGCGGGTAAATCATTTTCTGTGGGGTGTGGAGCATTTTCAGGCGTTTTTACACACGCATATACAGCCGAATATTGGCCTCGGTTTGGCCCCGCCCAACGGTCTATATATACGCCGCAAATCAAATTCATGCAGTTATAAATAGTAGCTGGATTGCAAGCAAAATGTTCGGCTATCTCCTTAACTGTTAAGCCGTCCTCTGAAGCCAACAACAATTCACGAATAGCAGGGTGTCTAGATTTCATTAATTCTTCCAAAATTTGTCGTTTACGCCAGCCACTCATAAAACCTCCAAATAATCATTCCCGCAATCACTGCACAAACGGCAACAAATGCAATTTCAAATTTGGTTTGTTTTTTCATTTTTTGTTCCATTCACGGCAAAATGCCCTATGTTTAACAGACAGGTCAGGGTGAAACCCTGCTACTGAACACTCTGGGTGGGATGGTGGTAGTTGTGGCGCAAATACAACAAAGATGCCAACAATGTTGACTATCAAGCCAAACAAAAACAAAGGGAATAGTGTTTTCATATCAATACATCCCTTCCCAAATCATTTCATACAATTTGTCGCCATTTTGGTCTTTAAGCTCATCAAGCTCATCATCAGTAAGCTCAGTGCCATCTTCATATTCAGCATACGAAAAAAATGCATCACAAAAATCAGGCGCGTCACGATGGTCAACGCCATCAATTTCTACGCCATGTACTGTTTTACCGTTTAATATCATTACAAACTCCGTTAGTTGAAGCTCAAGTGTCTATCATCTTGATTGCACTTGATATCAGGACAAACCCTTAGATGTCTTCTTTTACCAACACCTCAACCATGCCTATAGTCCCATAGCGTTTCGTACTGTGGAGGCTGACCACTTGGGTGTCATCGTCATAGACAATGCCATTCATGCTGTCTAAGAAGGCTTTGATGATGTTATCGATGTCTGGCTTCTTACAGGGCCGCTCTAAGCCGTCTAAACAGGCCGCAAAGCGTTTTTTAGAGTAAGACTGAGGAATTGGTACTGTGATGTAGATATAGGCCGCTATGGGCGTTTTTAGCGGTTCAGAAGATCCCATTGCTTGTTTAGCAGCTTCTGCAATTAGAGTTTCGTAATCACGGGTTTTTGTGGGTGTATATGTTGATACAAAGTTTCCACGCCTGGCGAACTTGGGTCTACCCTTACCAACGGGTGTGCCTTCCACTGTGAACATTACTTGAAAGGTCATTTTAAGAGTCTCCATGCTGTTGCGGCACAGAGGGGGACTTGTCCGTTTCCAACGGCTTTAAGTCTGTCCACCCTAGCGGCCACCCCATCAGCCACTCTACCCACGTTGGGTTCAATGTTCCACCAATCGCTTTCTGCTCCAATTGTTGGACTACGTTTGGAAGTTGCCCCATGTGCGCCCTCAATCCTTCCTCTATTTTCTTTTGAGTTGTCTCGAATCCATTGGCTCCCTTGTAGTCCCTCGTTGTAGGTGTGGGCCAATTCTGCATATTGCTTACCTGATCCCTCAAATTGCAAGGTTTGCTTCTGCCAAGTCTCACTTGAGTTGCTTCTTTGTGCAAGGCTTTTGCTGATTTCGGTGGCAAAGTATCCATTGTTGTTGGCGTTGCCCATTTCTCCAACAATCCAAATTCTGTCCCTTTGGTGGTTGGCCCCAATGTCTGCTGCTCCCAACACTCCCCATTTCGCATCAAACCCCATTGAGGCCAAGTCTCCGAGAACGGTTCCAAGTCCCCTAGAAGTGAGCATTGGTGAGTTCTCCACAAAGACGTATCGGGGTCGTACTTCGTGAATGATCCTTGCCATTTCTCGCCACATTCCGCTTTTTTCTCCATCAATCCCTGCGCCTTTTCCCGCTCCTGAGATATCTTGGCAAGGAAATCCTCCAGATACAACGTCAACAAGTCCTCTCCATGCGAAACCGTCAAAGGTTTGAACGTCATCCCAAATCGGGAAATGCGGGAGAAGGCCGTCATTTTGTCGGGCGCACAGTACGCTTGCTGGGTAAGGTTCCCACTCGACTGCACAGACTGTTCGCCATCCAAGAAGATGTCCTCCAAGTATTCCTCCACCAGCACCTGCGAAAAGAGCCAGCTCATTCAAGTTCTCCATTTTTAATCCTATTCATATATTCCTTTACTCGTTCCACCGACCCTTTAGAGTAGCGGCGCTCGATCAATTCAATGCGTTCTTTTGTGAAAATGCGGGTTTTTGTTGTTTCCCATGTTCTGTACAACTCTCTAGCCAAGGCTTTCTCTAGTTGCTGCCTGTCCCCCGCATTGCTCACCACCTTTCTGCTGTAACTCATCCAGATCTCCTGTCATCATCAGTGCCTTGTCTACTACCCTCTGTGGGTAAGGTGTTCCTTCTTTAACCTTGTCCAGTATCTTCATCGCTAGTTCATGTGTCACGCTGGTATCCTCTAGTGTGTTATTACTCATTAGTGAATGGAAGAGCAAAGCACAGCCTTACCGTGTTCAAAAACAACAGTTCGCTCTGTGCTGCTTGCATTACTCATCAGAGTTATGTCTTCGCATTCGCACTGGACAGACTTAAAGACCTTACAGCCTTACCACCAGGTTCTATCCTTGGCCCACCTTCCCCGCTCTGGCTTGCTCGTGTAACGGGGTTATTTAAGACACTACCACTGACGTACCGCATAGTGTCCGAGTGGTCGCAACTGAACAATAAAAAAGCCGCTTACTACTGCCTTCGGGTGACTGCCCCTCGAAAGGGACCAAAGGCATGAGTAAACGGCTTCAACTGTTGGCAGTCACGACAACGGTTTGAATTCTATACCCTATTCCGGATCTCTGCCAACCTTTTTTTGATGTCGTCTGGTATCGCAGCAGCTTTACCCCAATCTTGTTGTATTTTTACAAGGGCAGGATCAGCAACCTTAGGCTTGTCAAAGCTCTCAGGAATCTCTGCACCGTCCCATCGCTGTTGGTTAAGGTAGACGATAGGAGCAGGGATAAAAGCCCCGTCTGACTTGCGCCAAGCGTCTGTAGTAGCCATCCATGTGGTGTGCTTGATTATTTGATCTGCACAGCCATCGTATAGACCCTTTTTCCACCTAGCCAAGCAGACATTTTTACCGCCCTTGCGGACAGATTTGGGCCATGCTGACCAGAATTTCTCGAATGAATCGCTCATTTACTTCCTTTCGGTTTGGCTTTCTGATAATAGGCCAGCACTTTGGGCTTTAAATCTCGCACAACAATGTTGTTATGCAATGTTGCTTTTTCCTGCTTGCTAAACAGGGTTGAGGGTTGGGATTGCCAATTAAAGGGGCTGGAAGATTTCATCTATTGACCGTAGTTTTTTGTGGGAAGCAAGCTCAAGTGCGAGAGCCAGAACCGCAATTATGGCGGCATCTAAGTCTTCATGTTGGACTTGTGTTTCAAGCTGGTCCACTGCTTGGGCAATCAATGTCCATGCAATAGTAGCTTCGATTTGGGTGTGGTGTAGGTGGCTCATATGGTGAGCCTAGCACCAAAAAAAGTGTTGTTCCATAGGTGAAAACCCCTATGTTTTTATGTAAAAAAGGGGTTTACAGTTCATCTCACTGCAATAACGCAGTACTTAAAGGAATGCAACATGAATGAAATTGAAACAGCATTTAAAACTGAACTGGGTATGAGATTGTCTTTGGACACATGGGATGAGGATGGTGCTTACTTGCACATCTCTCACCGTCATGGCTCCCTGGGCGTTCCACTTACCCGTGAGGAAGCACAACAAATGTTGGCTAATCTGCAAGAGGTCTTGGCGGCATGAACACCACAGCCCTCTCAATGGCCCGTAGGCTCTTCATTATCGATGGAGTGCCATCCCACACTCAACGCCACAATATTCGCTCCTGGGTGCGCTCTGTGCGCTTCTTAGGGGCAAACTGGCTTATTTCTAAACCTCAGGAGCGTAAACAATGAAAAATCCACAAGCATTTTCACGGGCTGGTCACGAATGGTCTACTGAACTGGAATGGGTTGCATCACCATCACAGCAAGGCATGACCTTGCGGGACTACTTTGCGGCCCAAGCAATGGTTGCATTCATTAACTCAGATGAGTGGCAATCAACAGTAGGTGAAGTTTCTCGTAATGTTGCCTTCAATGCTTATGCAGTAGCAGATGCCATGCTAGAAGAACGTACATGACACAAGAAGCCTTCTACTACCAAGTCCAAATGCAAGAGGAATATGAAATGTCAAAAATGAAAGACTTTGTTGAGCAATTACGGGAAGAAATGATGACGGATGAGGCTTTTCGTGAGCTTACTGAAGAGAATCAAAACAAGTTTATTGCTGAAGAAATGAAACTCTATGAGGAGTTAACCAAATGAAAACCATAGGAGCCACCATGAAAGTAAAAAGCAAGCAAGATCTGCAAGATGAAATTGAGTACCTGCGAGGCATTGCCTTAGGTCTGTACAAGGTATTGCAAAAGACCCCAGAAACCTCCCAATCTAAGGCGGCAATGGATGATTTCACCAAATACATCATGGAGAAACTATGAGCATTTTTACCAACCTTTTTAGCGGCAAGACCTACACCGAAATGGGCAACACCATCATCAATCAAGATGGTAAAAGCTTTATCAAGGTGGGATCTACTTGGATTGGCGATGAGGGTGAGTACATCCAACGCCAAGGCCAGCACCTGGTAAATATGTCAACGGGCACATCAACAGCATGGGGTGACCCTTTTGGAGAACATGAATGAACGTCTATCAACGGCTAAACCTTGCCCGTGAAGCCTTTCATGGCTCCAAGCTCAAGAAAACAGGCCACAACAAGTTTGCCAACTACTATTACTTTGAGCTGGGTGACTTTCTTATTCCCGCACTGCAAATCTTTAACGATCATGGCTTGGCAGGGATTGTAAGTTTTGGCATAGAAACAGCAGATATGCGAATCATCAATGTTGACAAGCCAGAAGAAGTGATTGTCATTGAATCGCCTATGTCTACAGCGGCTTTAAAGGGCTGTCACGAGGTTCAAAACCTTGGGGCGGTACAGACCTACCTGCGAAGGTATTTGTGGGTAGCTGCCCTTGAAATTGTTGAGCATGATGCCATCGATTCATCTCCTAAAACGGAAGAAGGAATCAAAACAAAAGGACCCTCCCCCATAATTTCTCCACGGGGTGGAATTGGCGATGACCTGCCAACAGATATTCAGGAGTTCTTGCAAGAAATGGCATCCTCCGTAACCGAGTTAGTCAAGGATGGTAAGGCTATTGATGCTCTTGCCATGATTGACGAACAAGAACTAGAGGCCGATCAAAAGGTTTACCTCTCTAATCAATTGGATGCACCAACACGCTCCGCACTAAAGAAAGCAAAAAATGGCTGAATTTGACAATACAAACAGGGGTTCGTTGTTTAAAAACGACAAAAAGGAAGAGGAAAAGCACCCCGATATGAATGGCTCAATCAATATTGAAGGTGTGGAATACTGGATTTCTGGTTGGAAAAAGGTCAGCAAGGCAGGATCAGGCTTCATCAGCTTGTCAGTGCGCCCTAAACAGGAGCATACCCGTCAATCTAGCCAGCCAACCAAGAAAGGAATTGATAAAGCTTGGGTTGATGAATATGAAAAGGCTCCTATGAAGGGCAAAGTATCTGAAAAAGACTTTTTGGACTTCTGATGAGAGAGTTAATTGGCATTGGTTTAATCATGTGGTTTTTTGCCGCATGGATAACGCATATTGTTATTTGCTTACAGACAGCCGCATGGGGCTTTCTAATAGCAGGTGCAATAGTATTCCCAATTGCTTGGGTCCACGGCACAGGCATTTGGTTAGGAATATTCTGAATACTCTGACCGCTCCAGCGGGAAAAGGCGGTGCTGGCAGACCATCGTATCAGGGTAACGTCTGCCACCCTTAATGAAAGAAAAACATGAACCTCAATTCAATACTCAAACGCATGTTCCCAAGAGCAAGGAAAGAAGACCCCATCACCAGCGTAGAGGCATCCGATAAGGTTGACTTTTCTGGTGAACATTACGACATCATCTTGGAGTGCCTAAAAAAGTATGGCCCTTTAGGAAAAGATGGAATAGCCTTCAGAACATTTCTGGATGGCAACCAAGTAGCACGAAGGCTCAGTGAGATGGCAAGACTTCACCTTATTGAGTTGACTGGCAATTATGTTAAATCAAACGCAAACCGTGATGAGCGTGAATGGCGCATAAAGGAAAAGAAATGAGCTATGCAGAAATAGAAATTGACATCCTACGCTGGTCAGAAGCCAGAAAAATCATCCC
>Ga0209190_1000516_pt1 | contig 28173 bp, 23 predicted proteins | sample M_140205_XF_Meta_FD_187315 | JGI IMG/M metagenome (GOLD analysis project Ga0209190, IMG submission 187315) | Freshwater microbial communities from Lake Montjoie, Canada to study carbon cycling - M_140205_XF_MetaG (SPAdes) (version 2) | ecosystem: Environmental > Aquatic > Freshwater > Lake...
CAATACCCCTCAAGTTTTTTGCAGCCATGACTTCCCCGCTTGTCTGGATCATTAATAGTGGCACCTGGCTGGTATTGGCGCCCTTTGGCATCAAAGTAGAGAGTGATCATGATACTCATACTGAGCTTGAATTGCGGATGTTGCTTGCGGCCAGCGCACAAAGCGGCGAGTTGGGATCGATCCAGAAAACAGAGCACGAGATGATAGAAAAGGTTTTTAGCTTTGATGAGCGGCTTGTAAGACAGATTATGGTTCCTCGTACACAGATGGCGTGTGTTGCGTTAGAGGAGAATTCGGAACAGGTCCTAGACACCGTTGCTAAGGAGGGATACTCACGTATGCCGGTCTTCTCTGGTTCACGCGATACTATAGTTGGGGTTGTACACTCAAAGGAGCTACTGCGAAAATTCATGGAGAAGCAGAGCTTCAAACTGGCTGATATTATGAGGCCGGCCTACTTTGTTCCAGAAACAAAGAAGATTCGAGTTCTTCTAAGAGAATTGCAGAGCAAGCGAAATCATATGGCGATAGTAGTCGATGAATTTGGGGTTACCTCTGGCCTAGTTACCCTTGAAGATATAGTGGAGGAGATAGTTGGAGAGATTCAGGACGAGTACGATGATGAAAGTCCTGCGGTTGAGGTGCGTAAGGAGGGAGATTTTATCGTTAACGCACACGCTTCGATCCTGGATGTGAATAGCTTTCTTCCGAAGCCGTTACCTGAGTCGCCTGAGTATTCCACCGTAGCAGGGCTCCTTAATGTGCTCTTTAGTGGCATCCCTGAGGTTGGACAGAGCTGTAGTGAGTGTGGCTATGAGTTCCGTATTATTAAAAGATCGCGGGGCAGTGTCGGTTCTGTGCTGCTTATCCCGTTATAAGATCCTAGCGTTGCATAGGATAATCGATAATAGGAACGACTCAGAGTTAGAACCTGCCTTATAACATCAAAGGTTGAGTCCAATGTAACGCTAGGCTAGACTAACCTTATGAATGTAATCATGGGACCATCTATTGTGACAGACCGTATCCGGGTGGATCAATTTGAGAGATTTCACGCGCAGCGTAGGGTGCTGGTATTGCCACGAGCGACATGCTCTGAGGTAGCTATCACCTTTTTGGTGGCGCTTATAGTCGCGCCGTTCTTTTTTGCGACCTTCTTTATTATCCCGATGATGGGCCAGATCTCGGTCGGTCTCGCAGGGCTTTTAACAGCGATCTACCTCTACTTTCGTAAATCGTTAGTTATCGCGCTGACAGTTATGACAGCAGCTGTGATACTTTCGAGCCTTGCATTCGCAACGATTCAATCTATCAAATATAATCTAGAGGTCCCGCTCTTTATTCTTGTAGCGTTAGGTATTCCTGTAACGGCTATGTACTGCATCTTTATCGCTGGGCGCATCTGGATCGTTAAGGGAGGGGTGGAGTAGTTGTCTATGAACGAGATAGAAAGATACGCATTGAGAGTTTTTGTTGCGCTGGTGTTGGCACTGACAATAGTCGGGGTAGCGCTTGCTTCGGCGGAGAGCTCCTATACCTTCAATGTCAGTGGGGTTCTTAGGGCTTTGCCGGGTAATGGAAGAGCGCAAAATGAGATCCTAGTTAAACACGAAAGGATCTCCGACTACCGAGATTCAACTGGACAGATAGTTGGCATGATGGCGATGACGATGCCTTTTTATCTGGCGCCTACAACATCAATTGAAGGCCTTAAGGTAGGTGATAAAGTGCAGCTCGTTGTGGAGCAAACGTTTGAACCAAAAGAATCCGAGTTTGTTGTTGCGATCAAGAAAGTTGACTAGATCTGGGCCTCATTAACGGCGCTCTTCCGTCGGAGGATCTATAGCCGGATGATTTCGGAAGGTGATAATGAAACGAGCAGAAATTAAAGAGCTTGGGCTATGCCGTTTGGTAAAAGCTGCCCTTAGTGCAGTGCTTTTAAGTGGATGCTTTCTCGGGCAGCCCTTTAAGACAACAACCCAGAGAGAGGGAAGCTACCTAGTGCATGTGGTTGCAACTCCGAGCGAGAGCGCGCAGCAGATCTCGCAGTGGTATATTGGAGGACAGGATGGGGTGGAGCTTCTAAAGGGCGCTAATCCGACCCTAGATCTTAGCGCAATGAAGCCAGGTGACCTAGTATTAGTGCCACTGGCAGCGGTTAAGAGGACCCTTCCTCTTGGGAGTGTGGAGCCCTCCGCTAAGGGCAAGAGCAAAGATAAAAAGCCGCAGCAGAAAGCCACACAGGGGCAAACCAAAGCAACACCACCCTTGATAGTAGATCCGCTAGAGCAGCTACTTGCAAATCAGCAGGCAGCAAAGGTAGAGACCCCGGTTGCTAGTGAGGGTACGGGAAAGGAGCACGCTCTTGAGACCTTCGATCTCCAGGATGAGGCCAGACAGGGAGAAGGAGACGGAGAAGGAGACGTAGAAGGAGACGGAGAGCTGTAGGGTTGCGCTATCCGCCGCAGCCTGCACCATCAGTTTCAGTAGCTTTGTCCTTATCGCAGCCACATGAGCTAGCAGCCTTCTGGCACCCATTTTTATCAGCGCCAAAGATTGAGCAGGCAGAGAGAGATAAGCAACATAGGAGAATGAAGGAAACTCGGAGTATCATAGATATAATGACCCTTCTACAAATTCAGACAGATGTTCTTTAGATGCAGTCCCAATAGGACCAACTCAACAGAGTATCTGCCAAAGAGACGGCTTCAACAAGGACAATCCTGCTCAGGTAGTGCCCATCGCGGACCAGTAGGGCATATTGCATAACTTCTCTAGTACAGAGGGGGATTCTGCACTTTTCTAAATCATCCTTGCAACGTATGCTCTGCTCGTTTCGTACTTAAGCTCTTACAGAGGATATCCCCTATGGTCTCTACGCACGCTTACGCCGCCCTCAACGCAACCTCTCCGATTGCACCGTTTGAACTAACTCGCCGCGAGGTTGGCGCGCACGATGTGCTCATTGAGATTCACTACTGTGGGGTCTGTCACTCCGATATTCATCAGGCGCGTGGAGAGTGGGGAAATTCGGTCTTTCCGATGGTTCCTGGGCACGAGATCGTTGGCCGGGTAGCTCAGGTGGGGTCCGAGGTCTCCTCTTACACCTTAAATGATCTTGTTGGTGTTGGCTGCTTCGTTGACTCGTGTCGTGAGTGTAGCAGTTGTAGAAGGGGCTTGGAGCAGTATTGCCAGGGGCACCTCTCCCTTACCTACAATGGAACTGAGCAGGATAAGGTAACGCCAACTCACGGCGGATATTCCTCGCATATAGTTGTTGATGAGAGGTATGTTTTACGGATATCTCCGAAACTCGACCTCAAAGCCGTGGCACCGCTCCTGTGTGCTGGCATTACAACCTACTCACCCTTAAAGCACTGGAAGGTAGGAAAGGGTAGCAGCGTGGCGATTGTAGGCCTGGGGGGCCTCGGACATATGGGGGTTAAGTTCGCCGCGGCGCTTGGTGCTGAGGTTACGGTGATTAGCACCTCCGCAGAAAAAGAGGCGGATGCACGGCGTCTAGGGGCGCACCACTTCCTACTGCTCTCAGATGCAGAGGCGCTGCAGCAAGCCGCTGAACGGTTTGATTGTATCCTTGATACCGTATCGGGGTCGCATGACCTCAATCAGTTACTGGGGCTTATTCGTCTCGATGGAACGCTAATCCTTGTAGGGGTTCCGCCGGAGGCTCCGCAGGTTCATCCGTTCTCTCTTATCCCGCGACGTCGAACCATAGCGGGATCTATGGTCGGAGGTATTAAAGAGACCCAGGAGATGCTTGATTTTTGTGCCGCTAAAAATATCGTCTCTGATGTAGAGATGATTAATCCCGCACAGATTAATGTAGCCTATGAGCGAATGTTGCGTGGAGATGTACGGTATCGCTTCGTAATCGATCTGATGGCGAGCTAAGCGCCGACTAATTTCCCCAAACACACTCAAACCGACAGGTTTAGGCTGCTCTGATTCCTTCTAAGGGTTACTTAAGAACCAGATCTCTTCTATAATTACTGGCTGACTAATTTTAAGCAGCCCTATGCAAGATCGCATATTTCTACATATTCCTGGAATCGATTTTATAAAGAGCCCGATCCTAGCTTCACACGGAGTGTTGGAGGATGTTATGAAATGCATTCCGTTGGACTCTCAGCCTGTGCGGATTACTCATGTAAGTTTAGGAGGCAAAGGTCCGGATCATGCCAAGTTTTTTCTCACCATAGAAACAAAGCTGAACGAACTTAAGGTAGTTGAGTGCCCAATTCGCTCTGAGGTGTACCAGGTTGTCCGGAGTGTTTTTGAAAAGGCACAACTCCAAACCATAAAAGCCGAGCCGGCTAGCGCAGTCATTCCATCCAGTGGTCACGAACTTGCGATGCTACATTGTGCTTGTTTGCTGGCCGAACATCTCTGTGCGCTTCCTGCTGCTTATAAAGCAAGGGAGGCAGCGGCGTATGCGCTAGGTGATGCGGCAGGTATTGCTCTTATGGTGGGTGATGCGGAGCTGACAGTGGCTCTCTCATGTAAGCTACGAGAGGTTCTTCGTATCGCTCCACATACTACAATTAAACCGCAGCAGTGTGTCCGACTACTAAATAGTATCGCGCCGATTATTAGAGCTGCAGTTGCATCAGGACAGATAGATGTTTTGGATCAAGTGCTGCATGACCTAATTCCCATTACATGCACCTTGCCAGATCGGGTAAACGCAAGGGTCGATATGAGTCGCTTCTTAGATGCGATAACAGAGCTTTTTAAGAAAGGGAGCTGTGATCAGATAACCAAGTTGCTGGAAGCCTTCAACAACACAAAACTTCAGATAGATCTGCTCTATATAGTTACGCAGGCCTGTACAGCAAGCGGCTCTGCGCAAGCAGTAAATATGTGCGCCGTGGTAGTACGTTCGATCTTTGGGAGTTATCTAGACACTTCGGAAAACAATAGCGAGGATGCTCTGCGTGTACGAGCGTTTAATGCTGCAATGGTAGGAAATGCAGGGCTGGTTGATAGGTTGATTGAACAGATCTCCCCGGATACAAGGTCAGATCACGTAGTGCCATGGGCCGTTGGATTTTCAATCGGAATGCAGATTAGAGCCAAACATCTAAAGCAGCCAGAGGACGCTATTAAAAGAATTGAGGTATTATTCAACACAGGCGAATTAGATGATGAATTTTACTACTGCGTTGCCACAATAGCTAAGGGCATGTTGGCGGCGAATCAGGGCGCATTTAGCGAAATAACTGATCAGATCTTTTGCCTGCTTAGCGAGCAGTATCCAGAGCTCGATCTGGATGTTGTATTTGTTAGCAAGAGATTCGAACATCAATTGATATCCGCTCAGAGGGGTGGCAATCAGGGTACAATAAATAAGACAAGCGAGGCTTTTGTTGAAACTGTCCGATCCCTTGCTGGGCAGGAAGAGGAGCTAATTGGAGAGATGTGCGAGGATCTCTGTTCTGATATCATCGTAAGGGACGAGGCGCTTCGTAATATCATCGCAGATACTATATCCTCCATGTTGAGCTCAATTGATCATCCCCGTCAGTACCAACTTAGTCGAATCTTTCTGCCGGATCTGCTCTACCGAGCCGGGTATAAAAAGCAGGCTATGGAAATTGCGCGGCCTCCTGTATCCAGAGCTGGAGCGTACTTTATGTGGCAGATGAGGGCCGAGGGTGAGCAAGCTGAAGCTACAACGCAGGTTCTGAGTGAAGGCCTGCAGAACATTATGCAAGAGATCCAACAGTGGCCTAATGCAGCGCAAAATAGTGTTGCCGATAAGCGAGAATATCCCTCAATACAGCCACATGATTGGGGACAGATAGTTGAAGAGGCGGCGGCTTTAAATATAACTACGCTGGCTCATAGTGCCATGGTACGAGCGTTACAGGTAACGCCAAGTTGGACGGTGCAAGAGGAGGCGGGGCTGAATGAGGCTTTGCTTAATGGACTTATTCGACGGGGGTATAGAGCGGAGTCGTAGTGCGTAAGTTAATGTTGCAAAAAGATGACCTAATCCTGCCGTTTGCATCAAGAATCTAGACCCTGTTTTTTGCGCAGTAAAGAAATTGGTCGGGCTGAGAGGATTTGAACCTCCGACCTCTCCCACCCCAAGGGAACGCGCTACCGGTCTGCGCCACAGCCCGCCAGACATGCACGTTATAGTAACTAGGGGAAACGATCAAATCCTGAGGCAGGGGAGGCGCTTGATTATTAGGGGCTGGGACTTTGACACTCCGCGGTCTTTGAATTATTCTCTCCGGCGTATATGGGCCTATAGCTCAGTTGGTAGAGCGCTACGCTGGCAGTGTAGAGGTCAGCGGTTCGACCCCGCTTAGGTCCATTCGACTCGGCCTTAAAGGCCTCGACAGGCTGGTCGCCTATCCTCGCTTGCGCGCCTCCCAAAGCTTTGCATACTTAAGCAGCACCGAGAACGCTTCAATTGAGGCGACTATTAGCCCCGCCAGCCCCTCACGGAAGCCACGTTTTGAGATGTAGAACTTAAAGAAGCGCGCACAGGTGCGGCCTATAATAACGATCGCTGATGCGCTAGCACCACGCTTTATAAGCGATGGAGTGGCGTTTGATGAGAGGGTGTTCATCCGCCGCACATAGTCGGTTAGGTCGGTAAAGGAGTAGTGATGCAGCTCACCAGAGCAACGCTTGGTTTCGCCGGTTACATGGGCCTTCTCATGCGGGTCCTCGCCCCCCCAGGTCGTAGCAGAGCGACGACATAACCTCAGGCGATACTCCGGATACCAACCACCCTTGCGCCACCACCTATCGAGAAAGAATATGACCCGATTTAGTAGGAAGCCGTGCGTTGAGACCTTTCCGGCTTTATCCTCCTCTAGGATCTTGACGATCTCCTCTTGCAGTTCCTCCGAAACCTCCTCATCGGCATCGATATTTAGCACCCACTCACTACTGCATTGAGCGAGCGCAAACCTCTTTTGAATCACGTATCCCTGCCAATCGTGGTGTATGATCTTTGAGGTAAATTCGGCGCAGATCTGCAGGGTGCGGTCTGTAGAGCCGGAATCAACGATGACTATCTCATCACACCAGCGCACGCTCTCAAGGCACCGTCTGATCTGGCGCTCTTCGTTACAACACACGATGAAGGCAGCGATGGTGGATCGGGATTCTTTAGTCATAACGCTATTGATCAGGATAACTGATTAAAAGGCAAGGTGCTTCAAGGAATTAGCGCCTCCTGGCCTGCCACACCTCCCTGGAGGGTCTTGATTCTAGCTACTCAGCATGAAAGTAATTGAGTACTATCGACAGGTTGTAATAAGTCGGTGTATTTAAGGACTTTATTCCATAGGACCGTGGACGCGATATGAACATTCTGGGAATCTCAGCATTCTATCATGATAGTGCGGCATGCCTGGTAAAAGATGGCAAAATAGTAGCCGCTGCTCAAGAGGAGCGCTTTACACGCAAAAAACACGATCCAGATTTCCCAAAAAACGCCGCTGCATATTGTCTAAAGTCGCAGGGACTTACCATTAAGGATGTGGACTTCGTCGCATTCTATGACAAGCCGTTGCTTAAGTTCGAACGCCTACTTGAGACCTATCTGGCCACAGCTCCGCAGGGGTTTACCTCGTATGCGCGTGCTATGCCGCTCTGGCTTAAGCACAAGCTCTGGATACCGGATACGATCAAGAGCGAGCTCGGATATAATGGAGAGGTGCTCTTTACAGAGCATCACCAGAGTCATGCCGGCTCCGCTTTTTATCCCTCGCCGTATCAGGAGGCCGCCATCCTTACTATCGATGGAGTAGGGGAGTGGACCACAAACAGTCTCGGAGTTGGTAGGGGCAATAAATTCTCAATCCTACGTGAGATTAAGTTCCCGCACTCGATGGGGCTACTTTACTCTGCGTTCACCTATTTCACAGGTTTTAAGGTTAATTCAGGGGAGTATAAGGTGATGGGCTTGGCTCCCTACGGTGAGCCCAAGTACGCGCAGAAGATCTACGATAACCTCGTTGATCTGAAGGATGATGGCTCGTATCATCTAAACCTCAAATACTTTAACTATATGGCGGGCCTCTCCATGACCAACGAGGGCTTTGACACCCTCTTTGATGGACCACGCCGTAAGCCTGAGAGTCCACTGACACAACGTGAGATGGATCTCGCTGCCTCGATCCAGGTGGTGGTAGAGGAGTGTATGCTAAGACAGGCGCGCTTTCTCCACAGGGAGACCGGGCTAGACAACCTCGTTATGGCGGGTGGTGTTGCGCTTAATTGCGTAGGAAACGGCAAGCTCCTGCGCGAGGGACCGTTTAAGAATATCTGGATTCAACCAGCGGCAGGTGATGCTGGTGGAGCTCTCGGGGCAGCGCTATGCACATGGTACGGATATCTCGATAATCCCCGTATAACGAGCGAGGGCGTTGATGCTCAGAAGCAGACACTACTAGGACCTGAGTTCTCCGACGAGGAGACTATTGAGCAGCTTGCGCAGTTTGGAGCTGTATATAAGCGCGTATCGGATGATGATCTATACAGAAGTACGGCTGATATTCTGGCACAGGGCAAGATCGCTGGCTGGTTCCAGGGACGGATGGAGTTTGGCCCCCGTGCGCTTGGTGCGCGTAGTATCATTGGAGACCCACGTTCGACCTCGATGCAGGCAACCATGAACTTGAAGATAAAGTTCCGCGAGTCGTTTCGACCCTTTGCTCCGGCTGTAATGCGAGAGCATGTATCTGATTATTTCGAGATGGATTGCGACTCTCCGTATATGTTGCTGGTAGCTCCGGTAAAAGAGAGCCGTCGGTTGGCAGTTTCTGAGGAGGAGGGTAAACTCTTCGGGATTGCTAGGTTAAATGTACCCAAGTCAGATATTCCAGCGGTTACGCACGTAGACTATTCGGCTCGAATCCAGACGGTGTCTGCGGCACAACATCCAGGCTTTTATAAGTTGTTATCTGCATTTAAACAGAGAACCGGGTGTGCGGCTTTGGTGAATACTAGCTTTAATGTGCGGGGCGAACCGATCGTTTGTACCCCGGCCGACGCGTACGCGTGTTTTATGCGCACCGATATGGATGCGCTTATTGTCGGTAATATTGTGATGTTAAAAGAGGAGCAGCCGAAATGGCAGGAGCGCGAAGATTGGCTAACGAAGTTCGAGTTAGATTAGAGGATTCGTAACCATTTAGCTCAATAAAGCTCCGCTAACGTTAGCCCCTATTCAGGGGCGGATTTGCGGAGCAAATCGGGGTATAGAAAATTAACCATTCAGATAAATATGCCGTCTCCGATTAGGAGACGACAAGAAAGAAAAGTGTGGTAAGATAATGCTTTCTGCAACAAAGACACGTGTAAGACATAAAAACATGCTGAATGGTTACGAGGATTCTGCGCAAGCAGAGCTGCAACAGGCGCTGATGAAGGCTACTTCTCCCCTTGATGATGAGTGGATGGGGAAGCCAGTGCGTCAACACGTCAAGGAATTTGGCGCAATCTTTGCGACCATCTTTCTTATCGTTTGTGCCTCAAAGATTTACCACGTAGCAGCCGCTGCGACCTGCGCTACATGGGCTGCGGCAGCATTGATTACAGCGCTGGCAGGTTATCGCGCCCCGATTGTCCTGTTACCGCTCTGGCGTGGCTGGATGAAGCTTGCGCACTATCTCTCAATCGTAATGACCTTTCTTCTTCTCGGTATCGCGTGGTCGATCGGCTTCGTTCCTATGGCGTATCTGCTCAAGGTTCTTAGGATTAAATCGATTGATCTATCTTATCGATGCGGTGCGGAGACTTACTGGGAGCAGCGCGACCCTAAGTACGACGACTTTAAGCGTTTAAAGCAGCAATTTTAGCCGATTTAAAAAAAGCGTGTCAAACACCTTAGACCTAGGAATTCGATTTATAGTTGAACCCTCTGGGCCGGTCCTTTCAGAGGCAGAGTCGTTAATCTTGCGCGAATTGCGACCCGCTGGAATAATGCTTCGCCGTAGAAATTTTAGGCAGGATCTCTCTTACAGTAAGTGGCTGAAAATTTATGCAACCTTACTAACAGATCTCCGTGCGGCAATCGGCCGTCAGAATATTATCGTCTGTATCGACCATGAAGGTGGGCAGGTACACCGATTCCCTGCGCCTGTTACACGTTTTCCATATCCCGCCTGTTATGCCGGTGTTCCAGAGGCCGTTAGCGCTGTGGCACGTGCCATGGCGCAGGAGCTACGCTCGCTTGGAGTTAATCTCTCCTTCTCACCGGTCGCCGATATCCACTCTAACCCTCAAAATCCGGTAATCAATCAACGCGCCTTCGGGACTACAGCTTTACAAGTCAGCGATTCTGCAAAACTCTTTGCAGCAGCGCTACGAGCCGGTGGAATAACTCCCTGTGCAAAACATTTTCCTGGACACGGCGATACCGCTACCGACTCGCATGTATCTCTACCAGTTGTTGATAGATCATTGGCTGAATTGCGTCAGCGCGAGCTGCAGCCGTTCGCGGAACTTATTCAGGATGGGATTGAGATGGTAATGAGCGCGCACATCATGGTGCCGCAGATCGATCCACATTATCCGGCCACACTCTCGCATACAGTGATGCATGGGATCTTGCGGGATACGCTCGGATTTAAGGGAATTACAATCGCGGATGCACTCGGTATGGAGGGAGTTCGGGCCCAGAAGATCGCTATATCTGAGTTGGGAGTTGCGGCGCATGAGGCTGGAATAGATCTACTGCTAATGGTGGGTGATACTGTCTCGCTACAGGATGCCCTGACGGTCAAGCGCGCATTATCTGATTATGTGGAGCGAGGGGTCGAGGCCCATAGATCCATGCTTTCGGTAGAGTCGCGACTTACTACCTTTCTAAAAGCCCTTCCTCAGCACAGCGCTATAAAACTATCAAAACAAAGTTTAGTAAGTCATGCAAAGCTTGCAGCAGAGCTAAATCAGCACTCCCAATGGGAGATGTTTGAGTTCAATCCACTAGGATTCACCTAAGTCCCTAGATCTGGGTCCTTCGAAAGGGCTGTCCCACGGTGTCAAAAACTAGACAGTAGTGCCTTATATGGGGCGGTTCCACCGGCATTCTTTTACCTCAAGGGGAGCGCTATAAGAGCCGAATTATCTTGTAGGGGCAAGAAGCCCCTATCGTTTCCAAGGCAGGAGACGAAAAGCGCCAAGAGGGCTATGAAAACAGTTCTTATTATTGATGATAATCACGACTATCGTGAGACCTTCCGAGAGATCCTCGAGGACAACGAGGTGGAGGTCTTCGAATCCGATTGCCCAGACTCAGCATACGAGCTGCTGAGTACGATAGATCCCCCTGATCTAATCATATGCGATCTGCATATGCCGTTTACACACAAAGAGGATGCAGGTGAGTACCCGATCTCCAGAGACGTAGGGATCAAAACAGCACAGGAGCTTGCTTGGGTATACCCTAACACGCCAGTTGTTGCGTTGACCGCATCAGATCCAAGCGAGATGAAGCAGGTAAAGAGCGAGCTTGCGCCGATCCCAGCATACCCAAAACCTTTGCACTATAAAGAGCTGGTTGAGCTGATACACTGCTTGCTACTCTGCAAGGATTTTGGTGGCCTGCAGTAAAGCTACCGAATATATCGATTAACGATATTCTCCAGCATCTCCTGTCGACCTGAGACGTTCGCAGCAACTTCTCCCTTCTGAAGCATATAGCGCTCAAGGGTCTCAAAGTTAGCGGTGCCCTCCTCTATGTCGATGCCAACTCCGGCATCCCAAGAGCTATAGCGCTTCTGAAGCATCTCTTTAAGGATGCCGTCTTTTCGAATCGCAGCAGCTATCTTTAACCCCTGCGCAAAGGCGTCCATCGCACCAATATGGGCATAGAATAGATCTATCGGCTCAAAGCTCTCGCGGCGAACCTTAGCATCGAAGTTTAACCCTCCTCGCCCAAGTCCTCCATTCTCAAGAATGACCAACATCGCCTGTGCGGTGGTATAGATATTAGTTGGGAACTGATCAGTGTCCCAACCGATTAACTCGTCCCCACGATTCGCATCGACTGAGCCAAGCATGCCGTAGCTGCTGGCGTAAGTAAGCTCATGGTACATCGAGTGTCCGGCCAGGGTGGCGTGATTAGTTTCGATATTGAACTTAAATTCCTTATCTAAACCGTAGGTCTTAAGGAACGCCATACAGGCAGCGCAGTCGCTGTCGTATTGATGAGTTGTCGGCTCTCTAGGCTTAGGTTCGATCAGGAACTGAGCATCCAGGCCGATCTTCTTTTTATGCTCAACCGCCATATGTAGAAACTTTGCTAAGTGATCAAATTCCCTACGTAGGTTGGTGTTGTAAAGGGTGTGATACCCCTCACGACCGCCCCAGAACACGTAGTTAGTTCCGCCCAGCTCCTTAGTTACCTCCAGGGCTTTCTTAACTTGCGCAGCAGCGTAGGCAAATACATCGGCGTTACAACTAGTAGAGGCCCCATGCACGAAGCGCTTATTTGTGAATAGATTAGCGGTTCCCCAGAGGAGTTTAATACCGGTTCTAGCTTGTGCCTCCTTAAGCTTCTTAACTACGGCATCGAGATTTTTATTGGTCTCTGAGAGATCCTTGCCCTCAGGCGCCACATCTCGATCATGAAAACAGTAATAAGGAACACCAAGCTTAGACATGAACTCAAATGCGACATCAACGCGCTTAAGAGCCATCTCTAATGAATCAGAGCCATCCTCCCAAGGGCGAACTGCGCAACCTGGGCCGAACGGATCGCCCCCTGTTCCGCGCATGGTGTGCCACCAAGCAACTGCAAAACGGAGATGATCCTTCATCCTCTTGCCCTCTACTACCTCGCTTGGATTGTAGTGTCTGAAAGCAAGGGGGTTTTTTGAGTCTGGCCCTTCGAATTGTACTACTGGGACCTCAAAATGCTCAGTCATGGTGCCTCCTATAACGTTAATCTAAGTAAAATTAAATTTAAGATTCTGTTTCGCGAGTTAAAACTGATCGCCAACGTGAGAAGACCTCTTTGTACTCGGAGTGCGCAGAGGGCACAATGGTCCCCTTTGTTTTCATACCTTTATAGGCGTCCTCTACGGATTTAAATACAGCGGCTCCAAGACCGGCGCCCCGTGCGGCGCCCTCAGCTCCATCTGTATCGATCAGATCTATTGGAGCATCCACCATCGAAGCGAGCGCCTGAGAGAAGATCTGGCTTCTAAACATATTGCCATATCCCGCGCGTAGCGAATTAACCGTGATTCCCATATCACGCATAATCTCAACACCGTAAGATAGCGAGGCAGCGATCCCCTCCATAGCTGAACGATAGACATCACCCGCAGTATGAATATTAAGTTCAATACCGTGCAGGGAGGCACCGAGGCTCTTGTTGTTTAGGGTGCGTTCTGCGCCATTTCCAAACGGCAAGAATGAGAGACCACGCGCTCCGATCGGTGAAGCAGAGGCTTCACGGTCAAGATTGATATAATCTTTGGTAAAGTTAACCTTAATCCAACGTGAAAGCGCGCCTGCACCGTTAACACAAAGCAAAACACCGAGACGTGGATTTTGAGCGGTATGATTGACGTGCAGAAAGGTATTAATCCTTGATTGTGGATCGATGCACGGCTTATCTGCGATACCGTAGACAACTCCGGAGGTTCCAGCATTAGCGCCAACCTCACCCGGATTAAGAACCTTTAAGGCGAAGGCGTTATTTGGTTGATCCCCGGCGCGATAGGTAACAGGTACATTTAAAGGTAGGCCCAACTCACGCGCCACCTCATTACGCACGCTCCCCTGCATACCGAAAGATGGTGAACTTTTTGGAACGAACTCCTTTGGAATACCGTAGTAATCTAACAGCTCGGTAGCCAGCCGAGATTGACGAAAATTCCACATTATTCCCTCAGAGAGACCCGAGAGCGAGGTCATGGCCTCTCCGGTTAGGCGCAGTGCCACATAATCTCCGGGCAACATCATGTATCGTATCTTTTCAAAGACCTTTGGCTCGTTCTGTTTAACCCAGGCCAGTTTAGAGGCTGTAAAATTCCCCGGAGAATTAAGAAGATTCTGTAGGCACCAATCCTTGCCGAGTTTCTCCCAAGCCTCTTCACCGAGAGCTACTGCACGACTATCACACCAGATTATGGAGGGTCTAAGGGGCTGCAGCGCGGCATCAAGCAGCACCAAGCCGTGCATCTGATATCCGATTCCGATCCCTTTAAGCCCAGCTAGGGAGGTCTCTTGCCCGATCTCACGGATTACATGAGTGACATGCTCCCACCAGAGGTCCGGATGCTGCTCAGCCCAGCCCGGATTAGCAGCCGTGATGGGGAGCTCCGTTCCTGGGGATGTTGCGCGCGCGATAACTTCGCCCGTTTCAGCATTAAGTAGAGCACCCTTGACCGAGGAGCTGCCGATATCTAGGCCTAACAGGGTAGCGTTCAGGGTAGCGTTCATAGTGCCTCAGTTAATTTTGCAATTGCTTGCAATTTAATTGGATAGAGGCCGTTTCGGCCTCGATCCTCTCAGAAGGATCTGCTGCTAAACTACTTTTTGTCGATAATGAGCGGCTTATCTGCCCTCGATCAAGAGCTGGATAAAACCATATTAAGAACCAAAACCCTAGTAAAAATTAATGGGTGCTGTATGGCTACAACGTATCTTATCTAAGTAGCGGTAGTTTCGGGTTATTTTATGCCAAGTATCGGGGCTATAATTACCCGACGACTTGAAATTGTGCTGAAAAAAAGAGAGATGCTTATGAATGATGGATATCTCGGAGACCTTTACCTATCAGACCTGTAGAGGGGATTGAGCGCACCTCAGTCGGCTGTTATGTTCGCGGGTATGGCGCGTCGTAAACACACCTGGGATCAGAGAATAGCAGGAGCTGAGGAGTTATGGAGGTCTTCCGGCGGGGTATATAAGATAGTGCGAATCGTTACGTGATGCGTAACTATTCACTCCAGTATAAACCTGTGGGTGGTTAAAAAGATTCGATCTTGAGATCGTGCTTAGTTTATGCGGAATGGTTACATGCGCTCTTTTTTTAGTATCGCAGCTCTCGTTATCGTCTTAGCATATCGTTATATCCTATTTACTCAGGGGGGAGAGTTTGCTGACGATCCTGGTGTTGGATGGCACTTTAAGACCGGTCAACAGATCTTAGAGACGTTAAAGGTGCCCTACCTTGATCCTTTTCTTGCTACGACCATCGTACCCGCACTAGGACTAGAGCCCGGACAGCAGCGCCTCTGGGTTTGCGACCAGTGGCTGGCGGATCTTATCCTCTTCGTATCGAAGAGATTAGGTGGGTACCCACTCGTCTATGCCTTGTGTGCGGCAATCTACCTCATTTCTTTCTTCGGTGTGCTCGGAGGTGTCACAAGGGAGAGCAGCCGCTCGGCGCTGTGTGCACTCGCTGTTACGGTCCTTGCGTTTAAGCTATCAGAGATTCACTTTATTCTTCGGCCGGTACTGTTTAGCATCCTTTTTTTTACGCTCACGTATCGTCGTATCCGAGCTGTTGCAACTCTCGGAGTGGGAGAGCTCCGAGAGTTCGGTTACACCGCTGTGTATCTCTGTGTAATATTTATCCTCTGGGCAAACATGCATCCGGCGTTTGTTGAGGGGTTACTGCTTCTTGTACTCGCCGTGCCTGTGCTCGCTTTTGACAAGAGATCCTCGCGTAGAAGGGTGACAGAGATGTGTGCGCTCCTTGCGGTGTGTGCGGTTGCAACACTTTGCAATCCACGGGGCATCGAGCTTCACAGGAGTATCTTTGCACTAGCTGGCGATCGGTATCTGCTAGGGCTTAATCAGGAGTGGAAGCCGCTACTGGAGCGGGGAGATTTCGTGGGGTTTTTCGGCGTGTTGTTTACCATCCTTTGCGTTCTTCCCGTTCTACTTGCCGTCTGGATGCGAAGCAGAATGGCTCCTGGATGGGTGCTAGATCTTGTCGCTACTATCTTTTTTGGTGTGCAGGCGTTCTTGATGATGCGGTGTGTTCCCTTTGTAGCTATAGCGGCTGCCCCACTTGCGGCGAGGGTCTACTCAGAGCTTCTGGGTTTTCAATTACCAGGGGTGTTTAATTTAAGTCAGCGCTGTTTTGCAGCTGTTGATAAGCGCGAGGGCAAGACCCTAAGCTGGGGTAGTATCGCCATTGTTTGCGCAGTGATCGGAATCGCCGCAACATGGATTGCACCTGGTATGGTAGTACAAGAGGCCCTTGGCCCCTCTACTAAAAAGTACGACCAAGCCATCGTTAGTGCAATTAGGAACGACGCTCCACGGGGCGTAGTGTACGCGACCCCTAACTTGGGTGGATTCCTGACAGCATCGCTCTACCCTGACTTTCGAGCTGTAATCGATGATCGGAACACCCTTATTGGTGCTGAGTTGTACCGTAGATATTTCCGCAGTATGGAGTCACTTCAAGAGCTGCAGAGCATCATTACGGCATTTGGTGTCACACACCTTATATTAGAAAAGGACCGAGCTGTTATGCGCGAGGCTAGAGAGAGCGGGGTGTGTACAATTTTGCTGGAGAGCGAGCAATGGAGCGTGTGTAGGATTAATTAAGTTGCTCATCCCGCAGTCGACTGGGTAACAGCAAAATCTAGCGCTTAATTGCCTTGCAGACCATAGCGGGGAAGGGAGCTACGTAGGAGCTGCATAAACTGCTCCCGTGGAAGTAGGCGTGCCCCCAGACCTTCAGAGAACGGGGTAAGGATCTGACAGTCGCACCAGGTTACACCGTTCTGTTTTAAGTAGTTAACTAACTCGCACATGGCGACCATTGAGGCTCCGGAGCTACGATAGAAGGCCGACTCTGCCGCAAAGAATTGACCGATCTGAACGCCGTACACACCACCAACTAACTCGCCATTCAGGTAAGTTTCAAAGCTGTGACAGTATCCGGCGTTAAAGAGCGCACAGTAAGCTTCGATTATCTGTTCGGTAATCCATGTGCCGTCCTGAGTGCCCCGATTTTTCAACTCAGCACAACACTCGACAACGCTCCGAAAGTTAGTATCGATACGGACCGTAAACGGCACACTCTTACGTGTGCGTTGAAAACGGCGCGAGAGGTGAAATTCATCTAAAAAGAGCACAGCACGTTCCGGAGGAGCGAACCATGCTAACAGTTCCTCTGCAATGGGCCAGGGGAAGATGCCGTTAAGGTAGGCATGCAGTAGCGAAGAGACACTAAGATCTCCCCCCAAAGCCAAAAGGCCATCGGGGTCTGCTTGCTCTACGGGGGGAAATAAGGGTACTGCCATGGGATCTAGGTATTTATAAGGGGATAACTATCTGAGATCTCGTTTAGCGCTGTTTGAGTGGGCCATAGTGCCGTATCATATAGTTAGGCAGCTCTGCGCCAAAGGGGTTATTATTAATTACGCAGCTACCTAATCTTTGGTTGTAATGATAGGGCTATAGTGGTTATAGAAAAGTTATATTGGTGTGAATAGTTGGTATAAAATTGTATGGGAAGATCTAAAGTTGGTCATTCATCCGATACAGAGGTAGCGGAGAGGACCCGTACAAAGGTGCCGAGACACTATAAGGTACTTCTGCTCAATGATGACTTTACCACGATGGAGTTTGTTGCGCATATCGTCGAGACCGTTTTTATGAAAAGCCCCGCTGAAGCTATCCAGATTATGTTACAGGTTCATAAGGGTGGCAGGGGTGTTGCCGGCATATTTTCAAAACAGATCGCTGAAGCTAAGATTGAACGCGTTCACAATGAAGCACGGCAAGAGGGGTTTCCCCTCAAGTGTATCATGGAGGAGGAGTAATGTTCAGCACGGAGTTAGGACTGACCCTTGAAGCGGCATTTCGAGAAGCAGCATCTCGTCGCCACGCCTTTTTCTGCCTTGAGCACCTGCTCTATGCTCTAACTTTCGATGAGCAGATCATGGAGATCCTCAGAAGTGCGGGCGCAGATCTGCAGCTTTTGCGCAAAGATCTTGAATCATTCTTTGATAAACATGTTGAGGTAATTCCGGTCAAATCACAGCGCGGAGTTGTGGCGGAGCCTGCGCAAACACCAGCCGTACAGCGGGTGCTCCAGCGCGCAATCATGCATGTTCGCTCAGCTCAGAAGGATATAATCACTCCGGCTGAGGTGTTTGTTGCTATCTTTACGGAAGAGGACTCGCATGCGGTCTTTTACCTCGCCAAGCAGAGCATTACCCGCCTCGATATCGTTAATTTAATTGCACATGGTGCCTTGAGTGGCTCGCAGGAGCGAGAGGATCTTCTTGTTAGTTCTGATGATGATGAGGATGACTTCGGCACGGCGCGCCCCGCCAGAAGCATACTTGACCAGTTCACGGAGGATCTCACTGCGCTGGCAAGGGCGCACAAGCTAGACCCCGTAATTGGCAGAGAGAATGAGATCGAGCGTGCCCTTAAGGTGCTGTGTCGAAGGCAAAAGAATAACCCTCTCTTTCTTGGGGAGCCCGGGGTTGGTAAGACCGCCATGGCGCACGCTATCGCCTCCCGTATCGTAGCCGGGGAGATCCCTGAACAGCTTCAAGGAGCGGAGGTGTTCCTCTTGAACATGGGGACGTTAGTGGCTGGAACCAAGTTTAGAGGTGAATTTGAAGAGAGGGTGCGCCGAGTTATCCTTGAGGTTAAGCACCGTCCAAATGCAATCCTATTTATCGATGAATTGCACACGGTTGTGGGAGCAGGGGCCACCGGGACGGGCTCTCTTGATGCAGCCAACCTTTTAAAGCCGGCACTTGCTTCCGGAGAGATCCGATGTATGGGAAGTACAACGCATGCGGATTACAAAAAAACGATCGAAAAGGATCGCGCATTAAGTCGCCGTTTCTCGACGATAGATTTGGCAGAGCCGAGCGTCGCAGAGACGATCCTCGTACTTGAAGGGCTAAAGGAGAGATTTGAAACTTTTCACAAGGTCACCTTCTCCGCAAATGCGCTAAAAGCCGCAGCCGAGCTTTCGGCTAAGCACATTAACGAACGATTCTTACCTGATAAAGCTATCGATGTAATCGATGAGGCGGGGGCCGCAAATGCACTACTTCCAAAGAAAAAGCGTCGAAAGATAATCACTGAGGAGCATATTGAGAGCGTCGTATCGGCGATAGCTCGTGTGCCAGTAAAGAGCGTTAGCAACACCGATGAGCGGGTCCTTAAGAACCTTAGCACGCAGCTAAAGATGCGAGTTTTTGGTCAGGACCAAGCAGTAGCGAGCGTTGCTCAGGCCATTAAACGTAGTAGGGCTAGTTTGCAGTCCGAGGCTAAGCCAATTGGGAGCTTCCTTTTTGCGGGTCCTACCGGCGTAGGCAAAACGGAGCTTGCGCGTGCACTTGCAGAGGAGCTTGGAGTTCACTTCCATCGTTTTGATATGAGCGAGTTTAACGACAAGCACCATGTAGCGCGCTTTACCGGAGCTCCTCCGGGATATGTTGGATATGAGGAGGGCGGGCTGCTAATCGATCTGGTTCGCAAGAACCCGTACGGCGTTATACTATTTGACGAGATTGAGAAAGCGCATCCCGATGTATTCAATATATTTCTGCAAATTATGGACGATGCAGTCCTAACCGATTCTCAGGGGCGCAAGGGTGATTTTAGAAATATCATCGTAATCTTTACGACTAATGCCGGCTCTGAAAAGGCGGGGGCGCTTGGTTTTGGAAGCTCGCAGCCGAATAACGTTAGAGACACCGCGATTAAATCCTTGTTTAAACCGGAGTTCCGCAATCGTCTCGATGAGACCGTCTTTTTTAATCCATTACCGCTACAGGTGATCGTTCAGATCGTAGCGAAATGTATACGTGAGCTAGAGACACAGCTTACGCATAGAAAGATCACCTTTGAAGTAAGCACAGCGGCACAGGAGTGGCTAGCGCAGAGGGGCTTCGATGCCATCTTCGGAGCACGTCCGATGGCGCGCTTAATTCAACGTGAGCTCAAGGATCCCTTAGCCGATGAGATCCTCTTCGGTAAGCTAAAGCAGGGTGGCAAGGTCAAAGTGGAGCTTAAGGATGACAAGCTAAATTTTGACATTTTAAGCGCAGTTAAAGCTGCACGACCTGAAACTCAAAGCGCATAGATTTAAGATTAAAGCCCAGGAGTTTAAGAGCAATGAGATCTCCAACCATTAATTGCTCTTTTATTGGCTGTATTATAATACCCCACTTTGAAAACCCCTGAACATGACAGTAGCTTAAATCTTCTCCGGTTCGTGCAACTTCACCAAGAAAGAGGTCTCCAACTAGCGCTAGTTTCTCAGAGAGCATCTCTAGGAATCTAAGTTTGTAGTTACGTTCATCCCTGGCCCAGCGTTTATCGTTAAGTATCGTTGCTCGGCGTCCCATTTCATCTTGAGAGAGATTATCCATGCGCCGCATGCTGGCATCAAGTTGCAGCTGATTTGCCAGTCCTGCGGCATCGCGTGGTTTAATCTCAAGATAGGCGTCTAGGCGTAGCCCCCAGTGCCCATCGTTCTTAACTGAGTACGTGGAGCGCAAAAGTAGGGTGTCGAGGATCGAATTCGAAAGGGAGCGAGCGGAGTGCGAGCTGTGCTCCTCTAGGCTCCTGAGGATACCAGCCACTGAGAGGGGCGAATCAAAGTCTGCTCCGTTAGCCGGGATCTTGAGCTGATGAAGGGCTGTACACCAGCTCTCTATATCGCTGGCCGATGGTTTTTTGTGTACGCGGTAGACGGCAGAGGTTTTGAGATGACGATCAAAGTAATGGGCGAGACGGCGCTTCGCCTCGATCATAGTCTCTGCCACGATGCGACTGGCCGTACCAGCACCTTCAACGCGAATCATGGGAGAACGCGAGGTGCGAGAGTGCTCTAGGATGCGGGTAATCTCTGCTAGTGCTGAGATCGTGCGGGCGATATCGGGCTGAGATCGCATATCAAAGGGTTCGTTTGGGTCGAGGTTAGAGTGGTTCTTAACCCAGGCTCTGCGAATCTTACATGAGACAGTTTGCGCATCTTTATCAGGAGAGATGCGGCTCTCTACAACCCAGGCCGGCCGAAGTTCTCCGAGTTTAAAGGTTCCGGCTCCCCCGAAAAGTTGGGATCCTACTGGAGAGATGGCACGGTTACGTCCATACAGGGTGCTACCAACCCGTAGAGCGTAGCGATCCGCCGCACTATGGGGTCGAATGTGATCTGTTATATCGATGAACGCTACACGCAGAATAAAGGAGCCATCGGATTTTTTCTCGCCGTGTATTAAGTCCTCTCGATCAATCGTATCAGGTCGATCAATGGCGATAAATGGAACATCGCGCAGGTTTTCACGAAGTGGTGGATCAAGGCGCGTACTCACTGGAGCTTCAGGTTGAGTTCCAAATAGCTTAGAGAGGATCTCCTCAAGTACCGGGCGCGCACTTTCAGTAAGGAGTTCAGTGTGGCGAAAGCGGCTGCGCAGATGATTCTGTAGATTTTGATCAACCTCCACTCGATTGATTAGCACAGTTGTCATTGGGTGCAGCTCCTCTAGAGCGCGGCGCCATGTAGCGAGCGCCGGCTCAAGCTGTGGTGGCACGTATAGCTTAAGAACAACCAGTTCAAATTTGCGGGCTAGTATGGGGAGCTGGTAGCGATATGCACGATGAAGCTCAAGTCCGGCTGGAATCGTCTGCTTGATCTCGTCAATAATGGTGTATGAGGGCTTCTTGGGTATCCTACGTTGGATCCCGATAGAGAGATCCTTGGTTGCAGGTTCTTGGGCTGGTACTTGGTCTGAAGGTGCAGAACGGGAATGCGCCGAGCGATGGGTAGGCGCAACGCCTGCAACGCTTGCAGAGGTAGAGGGCGGCTGGGGTTCTATCGATACAGTGCGTTTATCCCGGTCTAGCATACTAAGTTACCTCTATTATACTCCGTATTGATGGGTTATGCACAGAGGAAAGCGGTGCTGGATTATATCGTTAATAGGTTGTGAGTTAGGAGGCCTGGACCATTGCGTTAGAAAGTCGCATCCTAGCATCTAGCAGATTAAAGGTAGGATTCAGCAATGACCAAAATACGCAATGCAGAGGAGCTACTTGACCAAGCACTTGAAACATTTGCTGCCTCAAATAGGTTTGGATTTCTCCGCACGCTTCAGATCGGAAAATTGATAGGAGTTGAAAGGGGTACGCTTGGAGCTGTTGCTGAGATTAGCTGTGAAAAGCTGATAGAGCTTAGAGCGCAGGGTATTAAGCAGCTACATAAACTGACACCGCGGCAGATGGAAGATCTGGCACAGCTCATTCTAGCCCTTGGGAATGGGGGCGCTAGTGAAGCAAATGGAGCCGTGGATACAATACAATCTAATGCAGAGTCGTTCGATCTAGGGGTAGAACAGAGCTACAGCACCGTTCAGTTGGAGATTAATCTAAAGCAGAAGGTTAAGGAGCTGCAGGCACATCCTAACTTTCAGGTGATTCGTACCGCAACCGTTGGGCAGTACTGGGACCCGGACTGGCCCAGCGCCCCCTTTGAAGAGGCGCTGACTATCGCGCAGCTGGTCGAGATGGATGTTGCGTTACTCTTTAAAAAACGCACAACTAGCGGCTCCCGTATCTCCTACCTTACTAGGGCGATTGAGAGAGCTCTTAAAACAAAGGGATCTATCAGCATAAAGGTAGGCACACTTCGCACCCCAATTGTACTACCCTCATTGCGTACATCTCGCACCGAGAGCGCGGTTGGTATGGGGGTCGGCAAACAGCACCCCTGGCTGGTTGAAAGTTCAGAGGTGTGGGGAATAGGCTGCACTCCTGCTGCCTTAGCGATGATAGAGTCCTTTATCGTGGCAACAACTCAGCAGGAAGCTAGTGGGGCTTCATTACAGGAGTTGATGAGCTCTCTACCGCAATATATCACTAGGTCGGAGTTCCTGCGAGTTGTGGAGGACGCCCCCCTCACCCCCCGTGTAGTAACTCAGCTCGGTAGGTGGCTACGCAGCAATAGAACGTCACCCCGTATTGCTCTCATAAGAGATGCGCTGCAGGCCCCTGGTTGCGCGCTAGCGTCTCTGGCGCGGCTCGTCAGTGACGAGGGTAATTACTCAGCGTTTTCGGGCCTTGCGGCGATTGTACTTGCGCGATCTCTTAAGGCTACGCAGGTCTGCTATGGAGCGCAGGTTTGCCCGGGGGTATGGAGCCTTAATACTGCATTGATTGCGCTCGTTATTAATGAAGCGAAGCGCCATAAGTCACGCAACGTAGCGCGTATCGTTAAGGAGCTCTGTCCAGCCATGGACCCGTTCTTGCACTCATGGCTCTGTGAAGTTGTGAGGGGCAGAACCCCTCGTAAGGGTCTTCGTAAGGGAAAGTAGTGCCGGCTTTAGGCGGCAATTAATACCCCTAGACCCTTTTTCTGCCTCAATCGCGGGGGGGTACTATGGCCGGCATGAGTTTTTCTGGTTTAGCATCGGGCATCGATTCGGCAGCGTTGATAGAAGCTGCCAGCGAAGCATCACGTACTACGCGGGTTAAACCCAATGAAAAACGTATTACGGAGCTGCAGGAAACAAATGCAGCAACCGAAGAGCTTAGCAATAAAATGGACCTACTGCGTGCTACCCTTAAGGGATTTACGACCCTTAGCGGTGGAGGAGTAAGCAAGACAGGTGTCAGTAGTAAGGAGTCCGTAGTGACCGCCGAGGCCTCTAATGCAGCAATTAACGGAGGCTATTCCGTAACTGTTAACTCTCTAGCAAAAAACCACACATTCAGTTTCGATGCAGCCTTTGCAAGCATAAGTGGGGCTGTCCAGAACACCCTTAGCGGAGCAGAGTCAGCCGCCGATAGAACCGTCAGTTTTACTGTAGGGACTGGAGCAGAGCAGGAAAGCATCGGTATTGAAATTACTGATGCTGCCTATAGCGCATCAGATTTCGTTACGGCTTTTAATAATGCCAGTTCTAAAGCGCAGGCATCGCTTGTAAATATAGGAACGACAGCAAGCCCGTCCTACAAGATCGTACTTACCTCTGTCTACGAAGGCACAGAGAAGGGAACTATCACTCAAACCGCGATAGGAGCCGCGCTTACTAATTTAGTGGCACATAGTGAGGATGCCGCTGATGATGCTGAGATAGTCATCACCGGTATAGGAACGATAACACGAACTACTAACAGCATCACCGACGTTATTCCTGGAGTCACTCTAAACATTTCATCGCTCGGCAGCGCTACCGTGCGAATAGCAGAAGACGTTGACACTACTGTCTCTAGGGTGCAGGATTTTATCGACTCGTACAATGAATTAGTTCAGTTCGTAAATGAGAACAACCAGGTTACAAGAGATGATTCGAAAAAAGAGGTGACTAATACATTCGCCCCACTGGCTAGTAGCAGAAACGATGACAGCGCCTTAACAGCTCTGCGCTCTGCGCTCTCCTCCGCCACTGCCAGCGGAGGCTCTGCGGCGCGCATCTTTGCAGATCTCGGCATTACGACCGATCGGAACGGAACTCTTAAATTCGACTCCACTAAGCTAAAGACAGCCATAGCTTCAGAACCAACGAGCGTGAGTGACATTCTGAGCAGCTTTGCTGATATCACGGCGACAACATCCGGTACTATCGATATTTACACCCGCTTTCAGGGATTATTGGAACTAAGCGTCAATAACAATAAGGAAACGATCTCTGATTTAAGCACCCGTATTCAAGAGTCTGAGAAACAGATCGAGCGCCAGGCTGACAGTATGCGGTCACGCTATGCACGTCTTGAGGCCTTGATGAGTCGTTTGCAACAACAACAGAGCTCACTGACAAGTGCGTTGAGTGGCTTGGGATAGATCGCAGAAGGCGATTCAACTTAACAACTGCTAGCGCATCTGAGCGCGGGCTTCGCTTGAGGAGTCTCTTTGAGCTATCGTTGTTAGCGCTGGGCGCGTATCTACAGCCGGTGTAAATGAATCCATCTCGACCGTTACCATTCCAATAAATACGGAGCTCTCAATCCTAAGAATATCTCGTTGCTCATCATCTGTGATGTAGATAAAGGCTTCACGCAATTTAGAGCGAGGCTTGGTAGTTGTTAGATTCCGCACCTGTGGGGATATTACGAATACGTTATGCTGTGCACCCTGAAAATTAATCGTGGTACGCTTAACCGCGGTTAAGGTTATAAAATAGCGACTCCTGCCGTTAAACACGTCGAAGTGCTTACTTTCTCCAATTTGCCATTCAAGGGTGCGTGCCAGGAAAGCAGCGCCGATCGGATCGATGGTTGGATTGTTCGGAGTGAAGGAGACAGACTGCTTATCTGGGTCATCTAGCCCCTTTTGTCGTATAGCTGAGACGCTCTTTGAGTGCGGTTCAAAGGCTAGCTCGATATTCTTATAGCGAGAATTTTCGCGATGATCGATCGACAGGCTGACAGAGGAGAGATCCGATCCCTCCAGCACCCCCCTGGCCTCGTAGCGTAGCTTATAGAGCAGGTCAACGCCGCTATAGGTGCGCGCGGCTGCATCTATCAGATATTGGCCACCCTTCTCTCGCACGGTTACGGAGCAGGAGGCGGCGCTGATGCCCTCCCATCCTACGCTGTATTCATAGGTGCCTAGTCGTGGTTTGTAGGACGCACCTTTCGGCTTGTAGAGTGGGGTAGTGACTTTAACTAAGTCGGGAGCTATGTAATCGTCGGCTTTTGCAGTCATCGTAAAGGTAATAATAAGGGTGAGGGCAGAGGTGATAAGGCTTAAGCGAGCCGCTTCGCATATCGCCGTGCGGGGTATGAATACTCTCTTCATGCGTTTAGCCCTCATGGCTCTCTAGTGGGGAGCGTTAGTGTGATAGTAATGGCAGCTAACTGACAGCACCAGCTTAATTAGATGAGTCAGGGTCGATGCATGTACTAGCTTTTGAGTAGTTTAAGTAAGTTAGCATGAATGAGTGCCCAAGCCTTGTCAAACATTGTTTCAAGATAAAAAGAAGATAAAGAAGATAAAGAAGATAAAAAAGGTAGAGGAGGGAGATTGGAATCATTTAAGCGGGAGTGTCCAGGGCTATTTGCTAAGCTGTCTAGAACACTAGATCCTTGCACCCTGCAACAGCTCTCTCAGGACTATCAGCAGGCTGCAGCAGCGGGTGGTAATCTTGAGGTTGGGATAGTTCGTGAGCAGGGGGTGTCATTTAATCCCCGCATAGCGCGCATCGTGTCCATTGTGCTGCAAGATGGAGGTTGCAATGAACCTATCACCTTGCGTGCAGCTATATATGCCACTATCCCAGCGATGCCAGATATACTTGGTGATGATGATGGGGTTATCAAGGGGCTTATAAACGAGCTGCGAAAGGATCTAGTTGATGCTACTATGGACGGTCGAGCTAGAATACTAGCGCTTGCCATAGAACTTGATTCGATACGACATCTGCATATGAGCGCTCTCTCGTTAATAGAGAAGAGGGATCTGCTCGACTGCGCAGCAAGGCTGGCCGAGTACGGGGCGCAAGCAGTTTTAAGTGCGAAGTTGTCAAAGAAGCTTGCGCACGGAGTTTCTATGCAGAGGAATAGGATCTGACTATAAGTATGAAACGGTTCTTCGAGAGTAGTAGATGAATGTAGAGATGCGACTGCATAGAAAGTTAATTGGATGGGTGCTAACTCCGCCTTATTTCGTCGTATTTATATCGATCCTATGCGTATTTCACGTTTTTCTGCTGCTAGCCGGGCTGTTTGGCAGATCTCAACAGAAACTGGTGCTCGACATCATGAACCTGTGCATCATCTGGAATATCAGATTACTGACCGGGGCATCCTATCGTGTTTTAGGAACACCAACACTGCCAGAGGATCGTGCGGTTCTTATCGTATCGAATCATCAAAGCATGTACGACATACCGATGATCATGTGGGCATGCCGCCAGCGTGAGATCGGCTTCGTTGCCAAGCAGGAGTTAGGACGTTGGATTCCTAGTATTTCCCTCTCTCTTAGGCGACTGGGCTCCGTGTTGATCGACCGCAAGGATCCCAAGCGATCAATAGCGGCGATTCGGAGCTTCGGAGCACGAAAGGAGCGGGAATGTCAGGTTGCTGCACTTTTTCCAGAAGGGACACGCGCTAGGGATGGGAAGATGAAAAAATTCAAATCCACAGGATTTAGAGCCCTGACCATAGCCATGCCGGGAGCTATTATTCAACCGATAGTTATCCGGGGTAACTGGGAGCTACTTAGATATAACTTTTTGCCGGTGCCGTTTGGCACCTGCATAGAGCTTGAGTTCCTTGAACCGTTTGAGCAGGGGGGGGCCTCAACTGAGGCTCTGCTAGAGCAGATTGAGGACCGAATTCGAGGCGCAGTAAGGGCTTGAGTATCGACGCTTGAATTGTTCCTGAAATACGTCTAAAACCTTACATCGTTGGGCCGGAGTGGCGGAATGGTAGACGCGGCGGATTCAAAATCCGCTACTCGCAAGGGTGTGGGGGTTCGAGTCCCTTCTTCGGTATATAGCATGAGAGTATATCCATGGCGCAGGCCTCATATAACATAGCGCAGCTGCCCCGCGTTGAGGGCGCCAATGTGGCGATCATCGCCTCTAAGTGGTACCGCGAATACTCCGAGGCGATGATCAAAAAATGCCTTGGGGTGCTTGAGGATGGTGGTTGTGCCGAGCCGCAAATTCATATCGTTCCAGGATGTCTTGAGATCCCCCTTGCTGCTCGTAGGCTGATGCAGTGCGATCCAACACTAGAGGCGATTATCGTCTTCGGAGTTATTCTCAAGGGTGATACCTACCACTTTGATATCGTTAAAGATCTCTGTATGAGTGGACTTGAGCGCGTGATGTTCGAGTGTGATGTTCCGATCATAAACGAGATCCTGCCGGTGGATAAAATTGAGGACGCCGCTGCACGCAGCCAAGACGATCAGCGCAATAAGGGACTAGAAGCAGGCATTGCAACGCTTGAGATCGTTGATTGGCGACGCAAACATCCGCTACCACAACACACCCGTTAGTTACTGTAACGCTTTGAACACAAAGACTTAATAAATTATTCGCATAGTACTTAAGATAGGAGTATAAAAGCGCAGTGGTATATATAATTGGAGCGTAACTAGTCAGCATATTCCAGAAATATTCGTATACGGTAATGACACTCAATAGCCCCTAAGGGGCCGATTTGCGGAGCAAATCGGGGGTGAAAACATTAACTGGTCACAAAATCTGCCGTCCCCGATCAGGG